>Ga0233373_1000018_pt1 | contig 26888 bp, 18 predicted proteins | sample ElkDunMinimDraft_5_FD_180685 | JGI IMG/M metagenome (GOLD analysis project Ga0233373, IMG submission 180685) | Fecal eukaryotic communites from dung pellets of Tule Elk in California, USA - Elk Dung E0 | ecosystem: Host-associated > Mammals > Digestive system > Large intestine > Fecal | place...
CAGACGAAACTCCCGTACCTCACGGCAAAACATCCGCTTTAAGTACAGTATCACTCATTCTTTCTGCAATCGCATTGCCAGTTATTGGAGTTTTGCCCCACGCATTTGCAGAGAAAATCAGTCTTATTATGATTCCATTTGTTGACGGTCACGATTTTCACCATCAAGTGCATTATCTCGCCTTTGTAAATCTTAAGGGTGTATTAATATCATTGGGAATTGGTGTTACGGTTTATCTTCTTGTAATCTGTAAGGTACTTTTGAAAACTGAAAACGGTAAAAAAGTGCATTACAATCCACTTGCAGACAAATTCTCATTAGAAGAAAATGTTTATGGTCCAGTTTCAAATATCCTTATTATTACAGTTGGTGAAATTTGCAGTTTCTTCAACAAGTTACCCGAAATTCTTATAAATGCGGGAATGTTTGCACTCACAATAATTCTTCGTGTATGCAGTGATATCACAGACATCATTCTTCTTTTACTTGATAAATCTGTGTTCAAAATGGCAAAAGAGCCAACAGAGCCCCACGAAAGAAAATATGCTTATGCAATAGGCAAACTTTATGGTATGCTCACAAAAAGAGGCAAAGAAGTTCAAGGTGAACGATTTGTGAGAGCATCAGAAACCATTGACAAGACAACAACAAATCTTTCAAAGAATTTCTCATTTGCGCTCTTTATGACCTGTTTAGGAATAAGTATTATTTTACTTTTCCTCATTTTAAAATAAAACTAAGGCTGTCTTAATGACAGCCTTAATTCTTTATGAATAAAAACTTTTTTAAATCCATATTCTATACGGGGTGATAATATGGATAAATCTAAAATAAAAAACTATGGTCTTGCAATTCTCATAACTGAACTGGTGGGTGGAGTTGCAGGACTTTTTACATCAATGGGAATGCAATCTTATGAAAATGCTGTAAAACCAGCACTTACTCCGCCCGCAATAGTTTTTCCGATTGTGTGGACAATTCTCTATGCTCTAATGGGAATCAGTGTTGCTAGAATTTGGACTTCTCCCGCCACGAAAGAGAGAAATCACGGACTTATAGTTTTTGCGGCACAGCTTTTCTTCAATTTCTTTTGGAGTATTATTTTCTTTAATCTTGAAGCTTATGGATTTGCCTTTTTCTGGCTTGTAGCATTGTGGGCACTAACACTTTTAATGATTATTGTTTTTAATAAAACTGACCGTCTTGCAGCACTTTTGCAAATCCCCTATCTATTGTGGCTTACCTTTGCGGGATATTTAAACTTTATGGTATGGATGCTTAATAAATAAGACTAAAGGCGAGGTTTTTCAAAACCCCGCCTTTTTATTATGTATTAATCTTATTTAACACTTGCAATGAATTTTTTAAACTGTTTTCTACCTTCTTCTGTTCTGTCGAATACACCGCACTGCTCAAGAATTGCTGTGAACACAAGTCCGATTTCGTCACGAAGAATTTGGTCACAGTTATCTGCATTTATGTCATCGTACTTATTCTTAATCATTTCAGCCCAATCTGCGTGTTTTGCAATCTGTTCGTCTGCCCTTATATCTTTATTCTCAAGAATTGCATCACGAAGACTTGCCATTTCTGTTTTAAGACGTGCAGGAAGCACTGCAAGACCCATAACCTCAATAAGACCGATATTTTCTTTCTTGATATTATGGTATTCTGGGTGTGGATGATAGAATCCGTCAGGATACTCCTCTGTTGTAATATTGTTACGAAGCACCAAATCAAGCTCATAATGACCGTCAGTATAACGTGCAATTGGTGTGATTGTGTTGTGAATTTCACCGTCTGTAACTGCATAGATAAATGCATCTTCATCGGTATAATCACGCCAGGTTGCAAGAATTTTACCTGCAAGTGAGCAAATTCTATCAGTGTCTTGACCCTGAAGACGAATTACTGACATAGGCCATTTTACAATACCTGCGTTGATGTCTTCATAACCTTCAAATTTAAATTCTTCTTCATAGCCTGCCTTCGCCATTGCAAATGTGTAGTTACCACCCTGAAAATGCTCATGAGTAAGAATTGAACCACCCGCAATTGGAAGGTCAGAGTTTGAGCCGAGGAAGTAATGAGGGAATTTCTTTACGAAATCGAAAAGACGTCTGAATTTTTGCTCAGAAATTTTCATTGGTGTATGCGCTTCATCAAAAACGATACAATGCTCATTATAATAAACATATGGTGAATACTGAAGATATGCGTTAATACCATCAAGGCAAATTGGAATTACACGGTGATTTTGACGTGCGGGATGATTAACGCGACCTGCATAACCCTCATTTTCTTTACAGAGCATACATGTTGGGTATGAGCTTTTCTCCATCTTTGTAGCCGCCGCAATAGCCTTGGGGTCTTTTTCAGGTTTTGCAAGATTGATTGTAATGTCAATATCACCAAATTCTGTATTGGTTATCCATTTAACGTCATTCTTGATTCTGTATTCACGAATATAGTCCGTTTTAAGTGCAAGATTATAGTAATAGTCAGTCGCAGCTTTAGGTGATTTTGCATATTCCTCGTTAAACTTCTTGATTACTTCAGATGGACGAGCAGTAAGTACACCCATAATTTTAGTGTCAAACAAATCCTTATAAACAACTGAATCCTCACAAAGTCCCTTTTCTACTGCGTAAACGAGAATGACTTTGAGCATTTCTTCAAGTGTTGCATTTTCGCTAATTGTAACATCAGCAGGAATACCGTCAAGAGCAAGAATTTCAAGAATTCTGTTGACCGCCCAAGTTTCATCTTCTTTTTCAATTAATTTTTCTCTTATTGCATAAGCCACGAGAGATTTGATTGCTTCATTGATATTCATATAAAAACCTCCAGGTTTAGTTGTTTGCTAAATGATTTTGAGATGCTGTTAATGTATTTTTAAGTAGCATTGTAATTGTCATCGGTCCTACGCCACCGGGCACAGGTGTGATAAATGAGCACTTGTCTTTAACTGCTTCAAAATCAACATCGCCACAGAGTTTACCCTCTGCATTTCTATTCATACCAACATCAATTACAACTGCACCATCTTTTACCATATCGGGTGTAACAAAATACGCGATACCAACAGCGGCAACAAGAATATCTGCACGGCGTGTTACCTCTGCCAAATCCTTTGTTTTTGAATGGCAAATTGTAACCGTACCATTTTTACCAAGCAAAAGCATCGCCATTGGTTTACCAACAATATTGCTTCTGCCAATTACAACACATTCTTTTCCCTCAACAGAAATGTCATAATATTTAAACATTTCCATAATTCCTGCGGGAGTGCAAGGTAAAAATGAATGGTCGCCAATCATAATATGCCCTGTATTTACGGGGTGGAATGCGTCAACATCCTTATGGGGTACGATTGCATTAAGAACTTTTTTCTCGTCAATCTGCTTTGGTAACGGCAACTGACAAAGAATACCGTCAACATTATCATCATTATTAAGTTTCTCAACCAATTCTAATAATTCTTCAGTTGTTGTTTCTTCGGGAAGTGCATATTCAAATGACTCCATTCCCACCTCGGCACAACCTTTTTTCTTGTTGTTTACGTAAACACGTGAAGCGGGATTGTTGCCTACAATTACAACTGCAAGTCCCGTTTTTTTACCTTGTTCATTGAGTTTCTCAACCTCTGCCCTGATTTCATTTCTGACAGATGCAGAAACCTCTTTACCATCTATAATCTTATACATTTTCTGGCACCTCTGCCGTTATTTTTTTCGCTTTATTAAGTTGAATAAATTTATAAATTGTAATCACAATGCAAACTGTGGCAATTGCCATTGAAAGCACCTGTGATACACGAAGATTTGTGTCACCGATATAAAGACTGTCTGTGCGAAGTCCCTCAACAATTGCACGTTCAACACCATAGATTATGCCATAACCCAAGAATAACTGACCGTCAAATTTGCGGAATTTTTGACAAACAATATAAAGTATCAAAAATCCTAACAAACACCATATGGATTCATAGAGAAATGTGGGGTGTACGGGTAAATCGGCATTCATTTCAATACCATTCTCAAGGAATTCAGATTGATGGCTATTTATGTAAGCCACCACCTTGTCACTTGTCATACCCCAAGGGAGTGTAGTATTTGTACCGAATGCCTCTTGGTTTGTGTAGTTACCCCAACGACCAATTCCTTGACCGATTAACAAGCTCATACCCGCCAAATCGAGAAGCTTCAAAAAGTTCAAATCAACCTTACGACATACAAAATATGCTGCGATTAAAGCACCGATAATTCCGCCGTAAATAGCAAGACCACCATTCCAGATTTGAATTATCTGGTCGGGATGATTTTTGAAATAATCCCACTCAAAGATTACATAATATGCACGTGCACCGACAATACCTCCGATTGTACCCCAAATGAGAACATCAAGCATTTTGTCAATGCTCATCTTCCACACATAAGCCTTTCTTCCGCCGAAAAGCACTGCAAGGGTAAAACCAAAAGCAATAATTGCACCATAGAATTTAATTGTGATTGTGTTGTCACCGAACGGAATTTCAACAAGTGTGTCATACACGTCAAAGCTCCAACCAAGTGCGGGAAAAAGCACCTCGGTATAACCTGTTAACCATTTCATATTTTTAACCTCTTTCAGTTAGGTAAAATAACTGACATTGCAGAATTTTCAAGATTTATTGCACTACGAAGTCTGTTTTCAACGTCTTCAACTGTGATACTTTCAAGCACACTGAGTTGGTCAAAAAGTCCGTCACCATTAAAATATTCGCCAACAAGTGAATTTGCAAGTGAGTCAACATCATTAAAATTCATAATAAAACTGCCGTAATGCTTTTTCTTGATTCGGTCAAAGGTTTCACGGTCAATACCCTCATTCATAACTCTGCGAAGTTCTGCAGTAATTCTTTCACGTACCTTGTCATAGTCGTTACTCTCACCATTGAAAAGGTGTGCAGAATAGCCATAACCCTCAAAAAACTCTGCATCAAATGTGGTATTTATAAGACCCTCGCTTAAAAGTTCTTCATAAAGGTCCGATGTCTTACCTGCAATAATGTCAAGCAAAAGTGTGCTTTCAAGTGATTCCTTGAGTGTTCTTTCAGGAGTCTTGATATCCTCTTTGAAGCCGATTGCGAAAATTGGCATTGCAACTGATAATTTATGCTCAACCTTATCTGCTACAACTTCGGCGGGTTCAATCTGGAACTTTCTTTCAATCTTTTTACATTCTTTAGGCTTAATCATTTTGTCAGCCATATTGAGTACTTGCTCAACTGTTACATTACCCGCAACGGCAAGTGCCATATTTGCAGGGTTATAAAAAGTTTCATAGCACTCATAAAGCAAGTCTGCGGTAATATGACTAATTGACTCAACAGTACCCGCAATATCAATTCTTACGGGGTGCTTGTGATAAAGCGCACGAAGAAGCTCAAAATGTGAACGCCAACCAGGTTCATCTTGATACATATTGATTTCTTGACCGATAATACCCTGCTCTTTCTGTACGGTCTTTTCTGTGAAATAAGGATTCTGTACAAAATCAAGAAGAATTTCGAGAGAGTCCTCTAAATTATCACTGCACTGAAAAAGATAACAGGTTTTGTCGAATGATGTATAAGCATTTGCAGATGCACCAGTTTTTGCATAACGTGCAAAGGCATCAAGCTCTTCACTTTCAAAAAGTTTATGCTCTAAAAAGTGTGCAATACCCTCGGGTACTTCTGTAAACTCATTTTCACCCTCTAATTTGAAGCAGGTGTCAATTGAGCCGTATTTTGTACCAAAAATTGCATAAGTTGACGCATAATTCTCTTTTGGATAAACAAAAATTTTAAGTCCTGATTTGTGGTCGATTTCATAATAGCGTTCGCCCAACATTTCATTCTTTATTTCTTTAATATTATTCATTGCCTTTTTCCTCCCCTGTGAGAAGATAAACAGTATCAACAGTTACTTTTTTTGCACATTCTGTGACTTGTTCACGTGTAACCTGACTGATAAGTTTTGCATATTCACTGCCATCAATTACACAGTCATCAAGAGCCTGAGAGCCATAAAAAGTACAAACGGCAGCGGGTGAATCGCCCACACCCTTAAATGCATCACAAAGTGCGGTGATTGAAGATGTGAAATCTTCGTCAGTAAATTCGCCCTTTTTCATAACTTCAAGCTGATTGAAAATTTCATTCTTTGCCTTTTCGTAATTTTCATTTTCAATACCGCTTTGGATGAAGATAATACCCTTATCACGAATAAGTCTTGAATTACAATAATAGCAAAGGCTCAACTTTTCACGCACATTCATAAAAAGTCGTGAATATGGCCCGCCACCGAAAACATCTGTCATTACGCGGTATGCAAAATAATTGTCGTCAGCATCTTTCATACCTGTACGAAGACCCATTACAAGTTTTGCCTGAGTAATATCCATTTTTTCTGTAAAATAACGGATTTCATCAGCACTTTCAACATAGATTGTGTCAAGAGATGCAATTTCTCTGCCCTGAATTTTTTCTGCAAATGCGCTGAACTTTTCTTCAAGCATTTCCGCTTTCAATGTACCACAAGCAGTAATGACAATTGTTGCGGTCTTGAGAATATTTTCATAAGCCTTGAAAAGTGCTTTACTGTCAAGATTTTTTACATCATTGTAAAGTTTTTCGCGGTCGATACCGTAAGGCTCATTCTGGCACATCAACTGACGAAGACGAGAAATTGCGTAGCTTCGCTTATCATTTTTTTCTGCATCAAGATTTTCAAGAGTAAATCTGATTTCGCGTGCTGTGTTTTCTTCATCAAATGCACCATTTTCTGCATTTGGATTTGAAAGAATTTCAACAAGAAAATCAACTGCAGATTCAGAAATTGATTCGCCGTCAAGAGAAAAACGGTCGTCAGGCACTTCAATTGCAAATTTCATTTTCACCTTTTCACCAACTGTTGCAATTGATGAGTCAAAATCTGCACCATAAAGACTTTCAACCTTTGCATTGAATTTCTTGAATGAATTGTATTTTTTTGAGGTATGTCCCATCAATGATGAAAGCACATTTTGTGCCGCAAGGAATTCACCTATTGGCAAATAAAAATCAACGTGAATACAGTTCGTTTTAAACTTTTCACTGTTTACACACAAGAGCTTTACTCCCGCCCCGATTTCTTTGTAAAATTTCTTATTCATATAAATTTCACCTTTATAATAATATTAAATATTATTTTACCATAATCCGCAAATAATTTCCACACTTTTTTATTCTTATATATCATTTTGTTTATTTTTCCCTCAACTTGCATAAAATAACCAAAAAGATGTGAAAATATTGTAAAGTTCAAGAGAAAATTATTGACTTTAATTGTGTTTTACAATAAAATAGATTAGATATTTGATTTTTTCAAATTATGCAAAAAATCATTATTGAAAGGTGTCATTATGAAGTTAGTTTATAACATTCAGAAAGCGGGAATGAGCATAGTTGTTGACAGGCTCTTGAAATACATTGACCGCGACCCGCAAGCTAACATTGTAAAGCTTGCAAATCGCATTGAGCCAATTTTCAGTAGAATCTTCCCACCTGAAAACTTCAAAAAAATAAAAGAGATTGCTAAAGACAAAGACAATGTATGGACTCAGTTTGCCTTGAGCATTATCAACGACATTGACCACAGTGTGATTAAGCAGATGCTTCTTTCATTCGGTATTGACGCAGGTTATTACGGCACAAAAGCAGTACGTGCAAACCGTGAAAAGTACAAGTGCAATATTCCTTTTAATATTCTTTTCGACCCCACAAGCGCCTGCAATTTAAACTGCAAGGGCTGTTGGGCGGCAGAATATGGTCATAAGCAGAATTTAAGTCTTGAAGAAATGCAGAGTATTGTGTCCCAAGGTAAAGAATTAGGTTGCCACTTCTATTGGCTTACCGGTGGTGAGCCACTCATCAAAAAAAAAGAAGTGCTTGAAATCTGTCGCAATAATAAAGATTGCATTTTCTTGATTTTTACCAATGCAACACTTGTTGACGAAGAATTCTGTAAGGCAATGAACGAATGTGGTAATATCACCCTCGCTTTGAGTATTGAAGGCAGTGAAGAGTCAAATGACTGGCGCCGTGGTGACGGTGCATATGCTACCACACTCAAAGCAATGGAATTGCTTCGCAAAAACAAGTGCATTTTTGGTGTTTCGGTCTGCTATACAAGCAAAAACTTGCCAATTGTCACTAGTGATGAATTTGTTGATATGATTATCAACAAGGGTGCAAAGTTTATGCTCAATTTCAACTATATGCCCGTAGGTCACGGCGCAGACGTGAGTCTTATTCCCACACCTGAGCAGAGAAAAGAACTCTATATGTGGAATAAGAAAATGCGAAATGGCAAAACTGGTAAACCAATTTTCATTATGGATTTCCAGAATGACGGCGAGTATGTTGGCGGTTGTATTGCAGGTGGCAGAAACTATTTCCACATCAACTCTGCGGGCGACATTGAGCCCTGTGTATTTGTTCATTTCTCTGACTCAAATATTAGAACTCACACTCTTTTAGAGGCTTTGCAGAATCCGTTATTTATGGCTTATTATCATAATCAGCCATTCAATGATAATCATCTTCGTCCATGCCCCATGCTTGAAAACCCTGAAAGACTTCGTGAAATCATTGCACAGACGGGCGCAAAATCTTCTGACCTTGAGCGTCAAGAAACTGCGGACGAACTTTGTAGCAAATGCGACGAATATGCAAAGAATTGGAAGCCTGTTGCCGAAGAATTGTGGAGTACCTTCCCCCACCGTGAAACTCACACTCAGTATTATCGTGATACCGTTGAGGGCAAATCACAGCAAGGTGGTTGCACTGGCAATTGTGCAAACTGTAACGCGCACAAATAATTTAGTATAATAGATAACTATTGCTTCTGGAGGCGATGTTTAAATGAAACATACAGATATTAAGGAACTTTTCGCAAACGGTGAAAAATATGTGAATAGTACCGTTACCGTATGCGGTTGGGTAAGAACTGCACGTGACTCAAAGAATGTTGCATTCGCAGAACTTAACGACGGTACAAGCTTTAAGAGCATTCAGCTTGTTGCAGATAAAGAAAAGTTCACTGACGAACAGGTTAAATCAATTATGCCCGTTGGTACTGCTTTGAAAATTGAAGGTAAGCTTGTTGCTTCTGAAAGAAATGGCTACGAAATTGAACTTGAAGCAGTTGAAGTTCTCGGTTCTTGCCCATCAGATTTCCCATTGCAGAAAAAGCGTCATTCAATGGAATTTTTAAGAACAATTCCCCATCTTCGTGTACGCACAAGATATTTTGAAGCTGTAATGGCAATTCGTCACCAGCTTTCAATGGCTATTCACACATATTTCAACAATAATGGTTACAAATATGTTCACGCACCAATTCTCACAGGTAGTGACTGTGAGGGCGCAGGTGAAATGTTCCGTGTTACAACTCACCCATTCAAAACAGAATTCGAAAACGAAGAAGATTACTATGCAAATGATTTCTTCGGCAAAAAGGCAGGTCTTACTGTTTCTGCTCAGCTTGAGGGTGAAATGGCGGCAATGGGTCTTGGCAGAATTTATACATTCGGGCCAACTTTCCGTGCAGAAAACAGTAACACAACTCGCCACGCAGCAGAATTTTGGCACGTTGAGCCCGAAGTTTGCTTTGCTGACTTGGCAGATATTATTGAAATCGCAGAAGATTTCATCAAATATATTATCAAGAGCATTCTTGAAAATTGTCCCGATGAAATGGAATTTTTCAATCAGTGGGTTGAAAAAGGTGTAATTGAAAAGCTTCAGACAGTAATCAACAACGATTTTGCAAAGGTAACTTACACTGACGCAATTGACATTCTTCTTAAATCAGGTAAAACTTTCGAGTATAAGGTTGAGTGGGGTTGTGACCTTGCTACCGAGCATGAAAAATACCTTGCAGACGAATATTTCAAACGTCCCGTATTCGTTTACAACTACCCTGCTGATATCAAGTCATTCTATATGAAACAAAATGATGACGGCAAAACAGTTGCAGCAACTGACCTTCTTGTTCCCGGAATCGGCGAAATCATCGGTTGCAGTGAAAGAGAAGCAGATTTAGAAAAGCTTATCAATGCAATGAATAAAAAAGGTATGCCGGTTGAAGCTTATCAGGAATATATTGATACAAGAAAATTCGGCAGTGTGCCACATAGCGGTTTCGGTCTTGGTTTCGAAAGAATGCTTATGTACATCACAGGTGTTCAAAATATTCGTGATGCTATTATGTTCCCAAGAACCGTTGGTAATTTATAATTCAATTTTGAGGCGATTTTAATGAGCAAAGTTATTGTTCCCGAGGGTTACAAATCAGTTCTGAGTATGTATGAAACTCAGAAAGCTATCGGAATGTTAAAAAGAATATTTGAAGATAAACTCTGCCCCGCACTCAATCTCAAACGAGTTTCTGCACCAATATTTGTTGACCCATCAACAGGTATGAATGACGATTTGAGCGGTGTCGAACGTGCAGTTGTTTTCGACGTTAAAGAAACCGGCAAAAATGCGGCTATTGTTCATTCACTTGCTAAATGGAAGAGAATGGCACTGCGTACATATGGTTTTTCTGCGGGTGAGGGTCTTTATACTGATATGAATGCTATTCGCCGTGACGAAGAAATGGATAATCTTCACTCAATTTATACTGACCAGTGGGACTGGGAGAAAATTATCACAAAAGAAAACCGCAATGAAGAATATCTCAAAGCGGTTGTAAAAAGTATTGTGAATGCTATTTGTGAAACTCTTGATTTTCTTAAATGTATTTATCCCCAGCTCAATGTTCAGCTTGAGAGAAATGTGACTTTTGTTACATCTCAGGAGCTTGAAGATATGTACCCCGATAAAACACCCAAAGAGAGAGAAAACCTCTTTGTTAAAGAGCATAAGACTGTATTTATTATGCAAATCGGTAAAATTCTTAAATCGGGTCAATCCCATGACCACCGTGCTCCCGACTATGATGACTGGTCACTTAACGGCGACATTCTTTTTTGGAATGATATTCTTGATTGTGCATTTGAGATTTCATCAATGGGTATTCGCGTTGATGAAAAAACTCTTGATGAGCAGCTTCGCATTTCCGGTAAGGACGAAAGAAGAAGCTTACCCTTCCACAAAGAATTGCTTGAGGGTAAATTACCACTCACAATCGGTGGCGGTATTGGTCAGTCAAGGCTTTCAATGTTGCTTTTAGGTAAAGCGCATATCGGTGAAGTTCAAGTATCCCTTTGGGATGACCACACAAAGCAAATCTGCAAAGAAAACGGAATAATTCTTCTTTAATTTAATAAAAAAATCAATGCCCTTGGAAATTTCCAAGGGCATTTTTATTTGGTTTTATTGTTAAATCTGCTTTAACTTGCCGAGATTCTTAATAAGATTTGGAATACCCTTACAGATAATCTTAACACCCTTACCGAGTTTATCCTCATGAAGAATTACAATAAGACCCTGTGCCATTTCAGGACTGAAAAGACCAAAGCTCATTGAGATAAAGTTTTTGATTGGAAGCTGAGTTGCAACCGCACCTGCCAATGTATCTGCACCAAGAAGTTTAATGAGAAGTCTGTATATTCTGCCACCCCATTTGCTATCTTGTGCATCTTCAATTGTATTAAGAACTGTGAAAGGTGCATTCTTATCTCTCTGTGATGGTGGAAGTTCTTTGCCATAAACAGCTTTGAATTCATCATCCTTAACCGCCATAATATCAGCACCGTAATAACAAGGAGCTGTCTTGCTGTAATCTGGAACTTCTGCCTCAACTGTTGATTCAACATAAACATTTGCTTCAAGTTTAATGTCACGGCTTGATGCACCAACAAGAATCTTGAAGTCACCGCTTTCAACGTGCCAATCACCAATGTTCACATTGTAATAAGCGAATGCGCGTTTATCAAGGTCAATTGAAACCTCTGTTTCTTCACCAGCTTTTAAGAATACTTTTTTGAAGCCACGAAGTTCTTTAACAGGACGGTAAATTGTGCTTTCCACGTCATTTACATAAACCTGTGCAACTTCTGCACCGTCAACGTCACCTGTGTTCTTAATCTTGAATGAAACCGTTACTGTATCGGTATCCTTAATTTTATCAGCAGAAACCTTAACATCACTATATTCAAATGTTGTGTATGAAAGACCGTGACCAAATGGGAATGCAACCGCCTTTTCTGCTGTATCATAGTATTTATAACCTACATAAACACCCTCTCTGTATTCAACAGAAACTCGAGTGCCTGGGAAATAGTTATGACTTGAATTATCCTCAAGTGCTAATGGGTATGTTTCACTGAGCTTACCGCTTGGGTTAACATCACCAAAGAGAATATCGCAAACTGCACTACCGCCAGCCTGACCTGTGAGGAACATATTAAGGATTGCAGGTGCTTTGTCTGCCCAAGGCATTTCAATTGAAGAACCGCCTGAAAGCACAACAACTGTATTAGGATTAACCTTAAGCACTTCTTCAACAAGAGTTACGTGCATTGGAGGAATTGAAAGATGGTGTCTGTCAGCACCCTCTGTTTCATATTCATCAGTAAGACCAATGAAAACAACTGCAATTTCTGCATTTCTTGCTCTCTCTTTAGCTTCAAGAATGAGTTCCATTGATTTCTTTTCTTTGCACTTCTTAAGCTCGTAGCCCTTTGAGAATGTGAAATCGATGCCCATTTCTTTCATTGTTGCATAAGCAGAATCAAGTTTGATTGGGTTAATAAGTGATGAACCCGCACCCTGATAACGAGGTGTGTGAGCCATTTCACCGATAAGAGCAATTTTTGCATCTTTCTTAAGAGGAAGAAGGTTATTTTCATTCTTCATAAGAACCATACACTGACCTGCGATTTTACGTGCAAGTTCATGGTGAGCGTCACTGTCATATGTATAATCGCCGATAACTTTTTCAGCTTTCTTTGACATTTCAATTATCTTGTCAACTGCTGCATCAAGAACAGCTTCATCAAGAGTACCGTCTTTAACTGCATCAATAATGAGTTTTGTACCGATACCTGAAGATGTTGGCATTTCAATTTCTTGACCTGCAATAAGTCCGGGAACTCTTTCATTTTCTGCGCCCCAGTCAGTAATAACAACACCCTCAAAGCCCCAGTCATCACGAAGAACATCTGTCAAAAGCCACTTGTTTTCAGCAGCATAAGTGCCGTTGAGTCTATTGTAAGAGTTCATAATTGTCCAAGGTTGAGCCTTTTTTACTGTAATTTCAAAAGGAAGAAGATATGTTTCACGAAGTGTTCTTTCGTCCACAACCGCATTAACTGTCATTCTACGTGTTTCCTGATTGTTTGCAGCATAGTGCTTAAGAGATGTACCAACGCCCTTACTCTGAACACCGTTAACGAATGCGGCAGACATTTCACCTGCAAGAAGACCATCTTCTGAGAAATATTCAAAGTTTCGTCCACAAAGTGGTGAACGTTTAATATTTGTACCAGGTCCTAAAAGAACAGAAACCTTTTCTTTTAAGCATTCTTCACCGAGCGCCTCACCCATCTTGTAGATAAGGTCAGTATCCCACGAACAAGCAGTAGCAGAAGCTGTTGGGAAGCAGATAGCTGGAACACCCTTCAAAAGATTTGTTTCACCTTTTGGTGTGTCGCCTGGGTCACCTTTTTTACGAATACCGTGAGGGCCGTCGTTAAGGCTTATTGACTTGATACCAAGTCTTTCTACGGGTTGTGAGTGCCAGTAGTCAAGACCATCGCACATACTTGCTTTTTCTTCAAGTGTCATTTGAGCGATAAGGTCAGCATGTTTAAGAGCCATAATATTTTCTCCTTCTCATAAAGTATGATATATGATTTTAATACCAAATTATATAATACAATAAATTGGTAATTCTTGCAAGTGTTTATATTTATTCTTCATCGTTTTCAGAAATGAGACCATCAAATAAGAGTTTATCAGCCGTTGGAGTATCAATTTCTTCAATATTTTTGAGTTTTCTACGAATGTACAGATTCTTTCGTTCTGCATCTTCTAGCGTCTTACCTGCCTCATCAACCTTTTTCTTTGCCTTTGCAAGAAGGTCACCGAATTTTTCATACTGCACCTTTGCAGCACCCAAAAGTTGACGCACTTCATTTGCTTTTTCGTTGATTGCAACGGTCTTAAAGCCCATTGAAAGTGAATTGAGAAGTGCAGTAATTGTGGTAGGCCCTGCAATCATAATATTATAATCATTCTGTAATTTTTCAGGTAAGCCCGTTCTTGATGACGCAATTTCTGCATATAAGCCTTCAGTTGCAAGATACATAATTGCAAAAGGTGTAGTATTAGGAACATTTATGTATTTTGCAATTGACTTTGCCTCACCAAGCACTCTATTTTCAAGCTCCTTACGTGCCTGTTTTACTGCGTCAGCATCGGCACGGTCAGCCGCATCACAAAGTCGCACATAATCTTCCATAGGGAATTTAGAGTCAACGGGAAGATAAATATCCTTACCGTCTTTTTCACTTGATGGAATTATAATTGCAAACTCAACTCTGTCATTTGAGCCGGGCACAGTTGCCACATTCTTTTCAAACATATTGGGAATTGTCTGATTTAAAATTCCCTCTAACTGAACTTCTGCCCAAGTGCCACGAGCCTTGACATTTGTAAGCACACGATTAAGTGCAGTAACATTTTCAGTAACACCCGTTGAAAGTGTCTGCATTTCGCCCAATGATTTATAAAGATTTTCAAGCTGTTCAGAAACTGTTTTAAATGAAGAATCAAGTCTTGTTGTGAGTGTGGATGTGAGTTTTTCATCAACTGTCACACGCATCTGCTCAAGTTTTTCTTCATTGGATTTCTGCATTTTTTCAATTGCACCCTCAAGGGTTTTGTTCTGTTTTTCGCTCTGTTCTGCATTTTTATCACGCATTGAAACGAGCATTTCGCTCACCTTTTCACGATGCTCGAAATTACCCTTATTCATATTGTCAATGCGAAGACTCATTTCATCAAGACTCTTTTTCACGTCTTCTCTGATTTCTTTATTAGCATTTTGATTCTCAACACGATTACGGTGAAATTCATCACCCATATTTTTACTTATGTAATCAAGTTTTTGTTCTAATGCTACCGAATTATCATTCCCTTTTGAATTCTTTAAAACCACAAAAAGAATAATTAATGAAATTATTGAAACAATTACTGAAATAATTGAAAAAATCAAAGAAGGTGTCATAATTTTCTCCTCACAAATCAAATATATAGGTTATTATACCAAATTAAAGCAATAATTGCGATATTTTTATAAAAAATTTTATTAAAATATAGCCATAAAATAAAAATTTTGATATACTGTTAGACGGTGAAATAAATGTTTAAGAAAATTTTCAGTTTTTTAATCGCAATAATAATATTTACAACCTGTTTTTCAGGTTGTAAAAAAGACGATACTGCCAATAAAGCCTTTTATTGTGCGGTTTCAGAATTGCCTGCCCATTTCGACCCCCAAATAGCCGACACCACTGCAGAGAAAATGGTGGCATTGAATATTTTTGATGGTCTTTTCAAGCTTGATGAAAACAATGTGCCACAAAAATGTGCGGTAAGCGACTATTCAGTCAGCGAAGATGGTCTTGTTTACACATTTAAACTTCGTACAGACTCAGAATATTTTATTTCAGAAGATGTGAAAGATTTTATTGAAGAAAAAGGCGGTACAATTGACCCGAAAGTTACCGCAGAGGACTTTGCTTTCGGCATAACAAGAGCAGTTTTGCCCGAAACTAATTCTCCCGATTTCAGTCTTGTCAGTACAATAAAAAATGCGACCGCAATTCATAATGGTACAATGAATGCTGAAAATCTCGGTGTGCGTGTTGTTGATAGTTACACACTTGAAATCACTTTAGAAAAAGCATCGTCCGATTTTCTCTATTCTCTTTCTCAACCCGTTTCATATCCCTGCGACAAAGTTTTTTTTGAACTTACCGCAGGAAGATATGGTCTTGCTGAAGAATATATAATTTCAAACGGTGCGTTCTATCTTTCATCAATCACCTCAGAAAAAAATGTACGTATAAGAAAGAATGAAGAATACAAAGGTGCTTTCTCTGCAATTCCCGCATCAGTCGGTTTTTATCTTAATAAAAATGAGGTGGATATTGCAAAAAAAGTCGATGACAAAACCTACGATTTTGGTTTCTTTGTGTCAGATGATGCAATTGACGAGTTGGGTCGTTCAGTTACAAAAACAGAACTTCCAAATATTAACTGTGCATTGGTTTTTAATATGAATAAAGACACCATTAAAAACCCTGCATTGAGAACGGGGCTTATTACCTGCATTGATATGAATACAGTTACCGAAACTCCGCTCAATTCTGTTGTACCAGAATATTATCAGGTCAACGACGCATCTGTTAGCACCGATTCCATAGAAGAATTATCTTACAATATTGACAGTGCAAGAGATAATATGGTGAAAGCATTCAAAGAACTTAACGTAGAAACCTTGACCGTTGAACTTCTTTGTGCACCTGAAAATGAAGAACTTGCAAAATCAATTATAAGTCATTGGCAGAAGAATATCGGTGTTGAACTCAATGGTACTCTCGTTGTTGCAGAGGGTGATGAATTTACAAAGAAATTCAATGGGGGCGAATATGATGCAGTAATCTGTTCACTCTCAATTGACTCAATAAATGCAGTGGAATATCTTTCAATGTTCACAAGTGGGAACAAAAATAATCTGTGGGGCTATTCCTCTGAGGAGTACGACAGAATTATTACCGACCTTGAAAATGTTCCCACAACTGAAAAAGCGGTTTATGCCCAAAGCTATCTGCTAAAAAATGCCGTCTTGCTTCCTCTTTATGCTGAAAATACAGTTTTCGCATTATCAAAAGGTGTGAGCGGAATCTATTTTGCAGGTGACAGTTCAAATGTATATTTTTACAAGGGGCAGAAATAATGACAACTACTAAGAAAATATATATTTCAATTTCATGGGTTGCGGTTGCCATTTGTATGGGTATTATCTTTTGTCTTTCTGCACAGAATGGTGAAGAATCTTCCGACCTTAGCGGTTCCTTTGTAATGATTATTTTGAATTTTTTAGGATTATTCGTTGACGAGGGTATTCTTCGTATCATTGCACACTGTCTTGAATTTATGGGACTTTCCGTGCTCACATTCAATGCAGTTTATACCACTTGGCAATTAAAACTCACACCCGTAATCGCATTTGCGGGAACAGTTTTTTATGCAATAACTGACGAATTTCATCAGATTTTTGTTCCTGGCAGAGCATTTCAGCTCACCGATATTTTGATTGACAGCACGGGTGCTTTAATCGGTGTGATTGCGTCTTTAATCTTATTAAAAATTATACTTTACATAAAGGAAAGAAGGAATAAAAATGGCAGTACTCAAGCCCTTTAAGGCAGTAAGACCAAAGGACGAATTCGCATCCCTTGTAGGTGCATTGCCCTATGATGTTATGAATTCAGAAGAAGCACGTGAAATGGTAAAAGATAAGCCATATTCATTTTTACACGTTGACAAAGCAGAGGTTGACTTGCCCTTGGGTATTGATATTTATTCACCCGAGGTTTATGCAAAGGCAAAAGAAAACCTTGATGCCTTAAGTGAAAAAGGTATTTGCCGTCAAGACGAAAAGCCAATGCTTTATATTTATCGTCAAATTATGAATGGCCGTGAACAGACGGGTATTGTTGGTTGTGCCGCAGTTGACGATTACCTTAACAATGTTATTAAAAAACACGAATTCACACGTGCTGACAAAGAGGCTGACCGCATTCGTCACGTTGATACTCTTGATGCTAACACAGGACCTATCTTCCTTACACATCGTGAGAATAAAACTGTTTCCGAAATCACAGAAAGCTGGAAAAGCACTCACACCCCCGCTTATGATTTTGTGAGTGATGACGGTGTTTCACAGACAGTATGGGTAATTGATGATGACAATGTCATTGATACTCTTGTTAAAGAATTTGCAGAAATCCCCTATCTTTATATCGCTGACGGTCATCACAGATGTGCTTCTGCAGTGCGTGTAGGTCAAAAAAGACGTGGCGACGGCGAATATGATAAAGACGCAGAATTCAATTTCTTCTTGTCGGTTATTTTCCCCTGCGACCAGTTAAAAATTATGGATTACAACCGTGTAATCGCAGACCTTAACGGCAACACAAGTGAAGAATTCATTGAAAAAATGAGCGAAAAATTCACAGTTGAAGAAGCGAACGAAAGCCCATACGCACCGAAAGAGCGTCACACATTTGGTATGTATCTTGACAACAAATGGTATAAGGTTACTGCAAAGGCAGAATTCATTAACGAAAATGACCCCGTAGAATGTCTTGATGTTTCAATTCTTCAGAATAATCTCATCACACCAATTCTTAATATCACCGACCCACGCACAGACAAGAGAATCGACTTTGTTGGCGGAATACGTGGTTTGGGTGAATTAGAGAGAAGATGTAATGAGGGTATGAAATTAGCATTCGCAATGTACCCCACATCTTTAAATGAGCTTATGGATATTGCCGATGCAGGTAAGGTTATGCCACCAAAATCAACTTGGTTTGAGCCAAAATTATTATCAGGCTTATTTATACATAAACTTTCATAAGACAACAAAAATCCTCGTAAGGTTTAGTCCTCACGAGGATTTTTTTATTGTTTAAAACTTATTTCAATACTTCAAGATTTGCTTCAGGTAAATAGTAACACATTACATAACCCTCTTCATAGATTACATAAACGTATCTACCGTTGTCATTATGAGTGAGGTATTGTGGCACTGCCTTTGCTAAAATTTCTTCTATTTTGGCGGTGTCTGTTACAGATTTAAGGGGATGCTCTGCCTCATTATAGACATCCTTGAACATCTGCAATGAATTAACCTTTTCTTTAATGAAATAGCCCATCAAATCCATTACGCCGTGATTCACATTTGCAACAGAGAACATATTGAAGTGATTTATATTCTGGGGGAAGTAATTTTCAACACTACCCCAACCACTGTAATCATCTGCGTGATTCTGTGAATAAATACTCTTTGCCTCTGTTAAAGAGATATTTGAATCAGTATAAAGCACTTCTTTTACGGTTGCATTTACAGTTGTAAGTTCATATCCCTTTGCCTTTAAGAAAGCAATAGTTTCTGTCATTTCAGGGTAAACAGGAATGTAATCACACGCGTAGCCGATTCGTGGAAATTCTTTTTCTGCAACTACATAATCGTCACCCACATAACTTAATGTTTCACCGAATTCACCCAAAGGCTCAACATCACTTGCACTATCCCAGACATCATAGCCACGATTTACAAGAATGCCAACGGGTCTGCTATTATTATGGAAAAGTTGTTCAAATGTCATTTTTGACAAGTCATTGTAAAGCGCCTTGCCAAGCTCGTCTTTTTCAGTAATGAGATTATCATAGATACTTGTTGGAGCAAACTCTTCATCAACTTCAACTAACATATTACTGTCAATCCACAAATAATCTTGATGCTTCAAGTATCCTGTTCTGCCATAATCAACCTCATACATATAGTACTCGTTTTCTTTATCAGATGACAAATCATCAGGAACTTTAATCTTTTCGGGGGATTTTACAAGGTATTCGTTAAGCACATCATCAAAAAATTCAGAGCCGTAAACAAGCTTTGCAAATTCGTAATATGTGTCGGGGGAATTGATTACAAAATTACGGAATTTGTATTCGCCGTCTTTGTCAATGAATGCAAACGTAACTGTGTTGTAAGCAAGTTTACCATATTCCTGCTTTTCATTTTTAATAAGTTCAAAAGCCTTTATAATTGCCTCTTTTCCTTCTTCTGTTGACGCCTCAACAAATTGGGGCTCATCGTTAGTAAAATTATAATGATAATTATAATACTCATAATAATCAACTGAATAATTAAATGGTGAAAGAAGCATTAAATCTACTGATGCAGTCTTAAGCTCTTCTTTTGTAGGAGTTTTGTTGTATGCACCGAAAAATCCTGTTACTACAACAAGAAGTGTGATACCAACAACACCCACCAACACACCGCACCATTTAAGTGATTTAAGGGTTGTTTTCAGTTTTCTTGTCATTATAAGCTGAATAAGGAAATATGCTAACAATGCACCAGCAACAAAAACTGCGAAATAAATAAGTGGATGAACTTTGCGAAAAAATGACTCATTAGCCACAATAGCAACCAAAATAACTGCAAGAGTTGTATTTATGCCCCTTGAAATCGGGAAATGGCCAAATGAATTTGCATGCTCTGCTTTTCTGTTATTGAAAAGATATATGCCAACTACAATAAATGCAACTGAAATTACTGCCCAGATAATCACGGGAAGTACAAAGCCCATATCAACCTGCAATGTTTCCGGTACTTTGAATTTGTCAGGTGTGGTATCACGTGTAAGCAATTCAAAAAGTTCATTTGGTGTTACTTTGTCCCTGCCACCGTATTCGGTTATGCGACAGTCATTACCGAGATTTATGCCAAATCCCCATGGTGTGAGTATTGATGTCCAGTTTATATCATATGCATTGATATAACCTTTTAAAAAGCTTCTTAAAAGACTGAAAACACCCATAACCGCTGCAAATGGAATGAATGTCAAAGAAACTGTTGTGAGTGCAGTTTCAAAAATGTTACCGCTAATCATCATTACTGCAGAGCCGATTGCATAGCCAGAAACTCCGCTAACAAAGAAAAGTGAAACAATATAGAAAAACAATTTTGTAAGATGTGCTGAAATACCAAATTCAACAATATTAATAATGTAGATTACAAGCATTGGCACAAGCACTGCAACAAAAAGTGTGATGAGTGCGGAAATTGTTCTGTTGACAAACATCGTTTTTCTGCTGATACCCTGACTTAAGAAAACATTGACTTGTTTTTTACTAAGAACAAAGTAAAATGATTTTATTGCGGTAAGCACTCCGCACAATACCATTCCCATTGGGAAGAAGTTAAACAAAAATGGTGTTTCAGAAACAGGTGACATAAACATTGAGTATTGATTATGCTCTGTCGCCATTATATATTCTTCACTTGTTACATAACCGATAACGGGTAATGTAAAGAATACAAAAAGTACAATCAATGCAACTGCGGGGAAAAGAATTGAGCCTAAAAGACTACGTTTGAAATCGTTTGCATTTACATTATTTTTCAAAGATTTTTGTGACATCATATTTCTTTTCCTCCATTTCATTTAAGAATACCTCTTCCATTGTGAGCTGATATTCGTCAATTGCGATTGGAAGAAGCGCATTGAGTTTCTGCTTTTCTTCAGCAGTAGTTTTATCAAAAATAATCATTGCAACCTTGCCGTCAATATCAAGTGACTTGTACTTAATATCTTTAAAATCTTTTTCACTAATTGCACGGTCAAAAATAAGACGGAATTTACTGTAATTCATTGAAATGTCATAAACTGAACAATCCATTGTGAGTTTTTTACCGTTGATGAGTCCCACGTGGTCGCAAAGGTCAGAAAGTTCTGACAAGTTGTGCGACGAGATTACAAGTGAGCAATCACTTTCTGCCACATATTCAATGAAAAGTTTCTTTGTCATCTCTTTCTTTTGTGGGTCAAGCCCGTCAAATGTTTCGTCAAGAAGCATATATTTGGGATGTGAGGCAAGGGCTAAAATAATCTCGGTCTGTCTTTGCATACCCTTTGAAAATCCACGGATTTTCTTTTTGGGGTCAAGCCCAAAAACCTCAATGAGATTATTAAGTGTTTTAAAGCTGAAATTGGGGTGGTAATCAGCATAAAACTTTGCCATTGAGTTGATTGTTGCATTCATCGGGAAATAAAGGTCGTCAGGAATATAGAATAAATCTTTACGGGTATTATCATTATCAAACGTATCTTCACCGTCAATAATAACTTTTCCGCCCTCTGCCTTATAAATTCCTGCTGCCGTTTTTAAAAGTGTTGTTTTACCAGCACCATTATAGCCAATAAGACCATAAATTGATGATGGTTCAATTTTGAATGATATATCTTCAACTGCTGTAAAATCACCGAATTTTTTCGTTACATTTACAAATTCAATCATTTCTTATTCAACTCCTTCAAATATTTCTTTAAGAAGTCCTTCAATCTGTTCACGGTCAGCACCCATAGCCTTGGCATTGACCAGCGATGCCTTTACCGCATCTAAAGACTGTTGAAGGTAGATGTTTTGAGATTCTTTATCACCGCTTACAAATACACCTTTTCCTGCAATTGTGTAGATAACTCCCTGAGCCTCCAACTCCGACAACGCGCGCTTGACGGTGTTGATATTCAGACCCAGTTGCGCTGAGAGTTGTCTTAAAGACGGTAGCTGGTCGTCTTTTTTCAGCACTCCCCTTGTAATATCAAGAACAATTTGTTCTTTAATCTGTTCATAAATGGGGGTTCTGGAATGATAATCAAGAAAGATATTCACGGTGTATCACCTCCTACTCAACTGTACTAACTGTGCTATTTCAATTAGTACAGTTAGATAATACAGTATATTTTTTCCAATGTCAATAGCTTTTTATAAAAAAATTTTTTCTTAATAAAATCTTAAAAAATAAGAGCGGGGTCAACACCCCGCCTTACTCAAACTATTTGTTATCCTCTTTGAGTTTCTTATGATTGCTTATTCTAACTCCAAGAATAATTGCACCCGTAATCAGTACCATCGCAAGTACTGCACAAGAAATTACAGTTGTTACAACGGGTGGAATATATGGTGAAATAAGAGCGGTTTCAGGCAATTCATAAAGTGTTGAGCCGTCGTTTTCGCCATATGGAATACGTATGACACTCACCGAATATGTGCCCACATCATAAGTTACTTTATTTTCTGAAACAGTCAAATCTGACTGCACGGGAGCAACGTGAAGATTCTCGCCCACCTCATTACAAGCCGCCTTAAAGGTTTCAGACATATATTGCACCGTTGGGTTATTCAAATTCTGGAAACCATCAACATTGATGTCAAAGCGGAACTTTCTATTCGTACTGTTAACAAGCTTTACGTAAATCACTTGCTCGGTGGTATCAACTGTTGTTACCTGATAAATTCCGTCCTCTTCCATATCGAAATCGGTTGAAATATAATTTGTACCGTAATTGTTTGAGAACAACATTCTCACATAATAATCAGGAGTGAGTACCACTCTTTGTGACGTAAACCAGATAAGATTAGGGTCCCAACACTGTGCATTATATTTTGCAAATGTGGGTGCATAAGCAATCATACTCACCACGTCAGAATTTCGTTCAACACCCGTTAAGAATGCCGCATTTTCAATTGCCGCCCAAATATTACTCTTTGTCTGAATTGTACCAACACCATCCGCTTTGGGTGCATACTCACCCACCATTACCTTTGCAGAACTGCGTTCATATCCATCATAATGGTCGGTACTCTCGAAAAGTTTGCCTCCCGATGTGTAATAATGCTCGTCAACAATTGCGTCACGATAGTTTGTATTTACATTTGACCAAGCAATGTCAAAATCCTCACCCTGACCTGAATGACCCGAAGAGGTAATTATTGTGATATTGGGGTATTTTTCTTTAACTGCTTTATAAACCGCATCAAAATTACGCCAATAAACATTGCCCCAATTTTCATTGCCTATGGCAATATATTTCATATTGAATGGGTCTTCATGTCCATTTTCTGCACGGATTGCACCCCAAGTGGTAGCTTTATCACCATTAGCATATTCAATAAGGTCAAGTATATCCTGCACATATGCATCAAATTCAGGTGTAACTGGACGAAGTGCGATTGTGTCAAGATATTGTTGCCATTCTTCTTCAGTAATTTTACCGCTATTGTATTCGCTAAATTTAACATTGTAATCTGAACGGCTTTGTGAGATAATGCCCGAATTCACAACTGGTATCGGCTCTGCACCAAGGCTTTCACAGAGTGTAAAATATTCGTGATAGCCCATTGAATTTGTATTGATATAATATCTTCCGTTAACATCGTCGCGCCAGAGATTACCGCTCTGCTCACGATTTTCTAACGGACCTAAAGTAGATTTCCAGTTATAAAGATTTTCTAATGAATTGCTCTCGGCAAAACAACCGCCGGGAAAACGAATAAATTTTGGTGAAAGCTCTGCCAACGCGTCATATAAATCTGTACGAAGACTTACATATTTCCACTCATCGCTGTCATAACCGAAGCTATTTGTTGAAACAAGTGAGGCAAAATCCATATAGAATGTGCCTTCGCCCTCAATACTCAAAAGCATTGCACCGTCAGCAGTTACGTCCGACATAATCTGAAGGCTAATTTTAGTCCAGTCATCACAACCATCAAGGTTGAATTGATATTTTTCTTTATTACCATTTGCCTGAAGAGAGAGTGTTAAAGTGCCCTCAAAATCAATATTTTTAAAATATGCAGAAAAGTCGTATATTTCGCCCTTTTTGAAGCCCATATCAGCAATAAGCTGTTTTTTATAATTAGGCTTATAGGTTTTATAATCATAAAGCTCTGTGTAACCATTATTTTTGATTGTACCTTCACCGTCAACGGTCACTTTGAGATAATGAGTATTATTTTCATTAAGCCCGTCGACATTGAGTACTTCGTGCGCTTCCACATCAATAGCCCAACCCGCAGTTTTATGACTTTCATACTCAAACGAGTTATTATTCACAAGGTTTGAAACAAGTCCGCCATCCGCCGTATAGCTTATATCTTCAAGAAAAGCGCCATACAACAAATCGCTCATTTCATAAGAAATATTCTTTGCCGAAATATTGAGAGTGGGATTTATTTTTTCAGAAACAGTTGAGCCTGAAAAAACAAAAGTTACAGAAAACACAAGCATTATCGCAAGTAAAAATGCCGTAAATCTTTTCATTGTTTCACTCCTCACTAAATGATATTTTTCTACCCTATATTTTACCAATAAAAAAATAATATGTCGAGTAATTTTTACAAAAATTTTATACAATATATATGATTTTTCACAATTGTATTTTTTGTAATTACGATATATAATTAAATTACATATAATCTTTATGAAAAATTGAGGACAAACTTATGGCAAAAAAGAAAATTTATACCATAGCAAATGCTCACCTTGACACAATTTGGAGTTGGGATTTTGAAACAACCGTAAACAAGTATATTTACAATACACTTAACGAGAATTTTCAACGTTTTGAAAAGTACCCACAATACAAATTTAATTTTGAGGGCTCATACCGTTATGAGTTAATGAAAGAATATTACCCTGATATGTGGGAAAAGATGAAATCATATATTGCAGAGGGAAAATGGAATGTTTGTGGAAGTGCCTTCGAAAACGGCGACGTAAACGTACCATCACCTGAAGCACTCTTCAGAAATATTCTTTTGGGAAATGAATATTTCGATAAAAACTTTGGCAAACGCAGTTGTGATATTTTCTTACCCGACTGTTTTGGGTTTGGTTTCGCTTTACCATCAATTATGCACCACGCAAACCTTAAAGGATTTACAACACAAAAACTTACTTGGGGTTCGGCTTATGGCATCCCCTTTGACATCGGTAAATGGTACGGTGTTGACGGTAATTTTGTTTATGCAAATACAAACCCTGGGTCATATACCACTACACTACTTAAAATTAGAGATAAAAAATTCGTTAAAGATAAATTAAAAGACAACGAAAAATACGATTTACCGCTTACCGCCGTATTCCACGGTGTCGGTGACCGTGGCGGTGCTCCCCTTGAACCGTCAGTAAAGACTGTTTGTGACGAAATTGAGAAAAATGAAACAAGTGATATTAAAGTTCTGTCCGCTCCCGCTGACCAGATTTTCCGCGACCTTGACCAATTACCCGACGAGGTAAAGCAGAAATTACCTGTATGGAACAACGAACTTGTAATGACCAATCACGCAGTTGGCGGTTACACATCACGTGCAATTGGTAAACGTTGGAATCGACGCAACGAAGAAATTGCAGATACGGCAGAACGTGCTTGTGTTACTGCAACAACTGTTAGTGGTTATGCTTATCCGCAAGAAACTCTCACAAAGGCATGGAAACGAGTTATTGCCCATCAGTTCCACGACGACTTGCCCGGCACATCGGTACAACGTGCTTACAGAAGAAGCTGGAATGACTATGCAATGTCACTCAATCAGTTCACAAATGAATATGAGGGTGCAGTAAGGTCTATTGCATCAAAACTTGACGCATCATTTGTAAAAGGTACCGCAATTGTTATAAACAACCCTATGGAATATGAACGCACAGGTGTTGTAGCAGTTAAAGTCCCCACAAAATTATGCGGTAAAAATGTAACACTTCTTGACAGTGATGAAAAAGAATACCCCGCACAGATTACCGAAGTTAAAAACGGAATCACCACAATTCTAGTATGCGTTACTGTTCCACCTATGGGATACAAGGTATTTGATTTAAGAAACAGAAAATGTAACATTAAATCAAAACTTTCTGCATCAATAGGAATGCTTGAAAACGAAAAATATAAAGTAAGCTTTAATAGTAACGGTAACATTTCTTCAATTTTCGACAAAGAACTGCAGAAAGAAATTCTTAAAAAGCCCGTTACAACAGGTATTTTCGATTACAACGGCAGTAAAGATTGGCCTGCTTGGGAATTGAATTTTGAAGAACTTAACCGTGAACCACAAAACTCAACAAAGATTAAAGCAATCAAAGTTGTTGAAAATGGTCCTTGCAGAGTTGCCCTTGAAATTGTAAAGACATTTGGTGACAGTATATTTACGTCAGTTGTGGCTTTGAGCCGTGGTGGTAAAACTGTTGAGGTATATAATGAAACTGAATGGCGTAGCAAACGTC
>Ga0233373_1000020_pt1 | contig 25845 bp, 24 predicted proteins | sample ElkDunMinimDraft_5_FD_180685 | JGI IMG/M metagenome (GOLD analysis project Ga0233373, IMG submission 180685) | Fecal eukaryotic communites from dung pellets of Tule Elk in California, USA - Elk Dung E0 | ecosystem: Host-associated > Mammals > Digestive system > Large intestine > Fecal | place...
CAATACGAAGAATCGGTATTGCTGCATTCAACACCCTTGTTCTTGCAATACCTTTTGTAAATTATCGTTCAGGTTTTACAGTTTTTGAATCAATCGGTTCGGGCATTGGCGCAGGCATTGCATATATCGTAGCAGTTTTACTTATTAATGGCGGTCTTAAGCGCCTTGATATGAATAAATCAATTCCCCGTTGCTTCAAGGGAACACCCGCGATGTTTATTTACACCGCACTTCTTTCACTTGCATTTACGGGAATTTCAGGAACATCGGTGTTTATTTAATGGCTAAAAACGAAAATTCACCCCGCAGATTAAAGGGGTATTATCCTTTCTCAAAAAAATATCCTTCACGACGCGGCAATCAAAGTGTCAGTACAAGCCGCAAAACGAAAATAAGAGAACGCAATAAGAAAATTCTTATCTGCGTACTTTTGTGTTGCGTTTTTATTTTCGCTTTTGTTTTTGTAAAGTTCTGTTATAATTTGACAAACAAACCACTTGCCGACAACAACGATGCACCTTCTCAAATTATTACAAATACAGACATCGGTACAATTCGTGCAATCCATATTGATAATTCGATGCTTGGTGAAATTTCTGACCTCTCAAATGCACTTGAAAATGCAAAAAGAGATGGATTTAACGCAGTTGTGCTTGACTTGAAAATGCGCGACGGAACTCTTAATTACCATTCTTCTCTGCTTAAAAACACAGATAATAAAGAACTCAATTATGTTGATAATATTATTATTGAAAAAATTAAATCTGAAGGCTTCATAATTATTGCACGAATTTTCTGCTTTGAAGATTCAACCGCACCGCAACGAATTAATGCGTATGTTTATGAAGATATTGAAAAAACAAAAATATGGTTTGACTCTCCCGCAGTTTTCGACGGCAAAGTATGGCTCGACCCCACAAACGAACGTGCACAAAATTATCTTTGTAACGTAATTAATGAAGTGATTGATTTAGGTGCGGATTGTGTTTATCTTCAATCTGTTCAATTCCCACAGGCAAGAGAAAACTCTGTACCCGTATACACCGAAGATGATACATTGTTGAATCGCAATCTTATTCTTCTTCAGTTTATTGAAAAAGCCGTTTCTGTTGCGGGTAATCATCCCGTAATTTTAGGAATGCCATATGAAGCTGCCGATGGTGGTGATATTGAAAGATGGGGCGGAACTCTTTTCGATACTGCCGCATCAATATGCTCACCCGAAATCAACATAACAACTGAATCGGATTATGTTGATTTTGTAGCAAACACTTATATTGTTATGAATGACAAGGTCAAAAATAATTTTTCAACTATCAAAGTCATTCCAACAGTAAAAAATCAAGCCGAAAATCCTGATTTTTACAAAAATCTTAGCGAAAGCAAGGCAGAAAGCTATATAATTATGCCTTGATTTTACAAAAAGACTTGAAATACAATAATTTTTATTGTATTATTTATAGTGAATAAAAAACAAACGGAGGTATATTACCTATGGTATCAGCAGGTGATTTCAGAAACGGCGTAACTTTTGAAATGGATGGTAACGTTTATCAAATCGTTGAATTCCAGCACGTTAAACCCGGTAAGGGCGCTGCTTTCGTAAGAGCTAAAATTAAGAACGTTATTTCAGGCGGTGTTGTTGAAAGAACATTCAACCCAACTGAAAAATATCCAACTGCTTTCATTGAGAGAAGAGATATGGAATACTCATACAATGACAGTGGTCTTTACTACTTTATGGACCAGGAAACATATGACCTTATCCCTATTAACGAATCAGACCTTGGCGACAATTTCAAATTCGTTAAAGAAAATATGGTATGTAAAATCCTTTCATACAAGGGTAATGTTTTCGGTGTTGAACCACCAACATTTGTAACTCTTCAGGTTACACAAACTGACCCAGGCTTTAAGGGTGACACAGCAACTAACGCAACAAAACCTGCAACTCTTGAAACAGGTGCAGAAATCAAAGTTCCTCTCTTCATTGACGAGGGCGAAATGATTAACGTTGACACTCGTACAGGCGAATATATGTCAAGAGCATAATTTTTGCTGATTAAGTTAAACTATACTTAACGGAGGAATAAAAATGATGACAGTAACAGAAAAAGTAGCATATCTTAAGGGTCTTGTTGAAGGTCTTGACTTTGATAAAGACGATAAAGAAACAAAAGTTATCAACGCAGTTCTTGATGTTCTTGAGGACCTTGCTCTCACAGTAAGCGACCTTGATGACGAAATGGAACTCGTTACAGAACAGCTTGATGCTGTTGATGAAGATTTGGCAGACCTTGAAGAAATCTTCTATGACGAATGCGATGATTGTGATTGCGATTGCGACGATTGTGATTGTGACTGCGATTGTGACGATGAGATGTACGAAGTTGAGTGCCCTGCTTGTGGCGAAGTAATCTACTTTGACGAAGAAATCATTCTTGACGGCGAAGCTGAGTGTCCTGCTTGCGGTGAAACTCTCGAATTCGATTGCGACTGCGATTGTGACTGTTGCGACGACGAAGAATAATTAAATTTAAACAAAAAATTACGGACTACCGATTGGTAGTCCGTTTTATTTTATCAAACACATTCTGCTCTCTTTGTTTATTGCATTTAATCATTTTTAGTGATACACTATTTGTATGAGGTGATGATTATGACTAATAACAAAAAAATGATGAAAGTTTATACAATTATTCTAACAATTGTTGCTATGGTTTATGGACTCTGGATGTCAATTTTCATGAGTTGGGACCAATATGGGTTTGTTGACCCTGAGCCTTATAAACATTTATCTCCCGACGCATTTGTTGCTATGTTTGATGGTGTTTTACAAGCAGAAATGTACCCATCACCCTTGGTTTATTGGATTTGGGTAATCGGTTCAACCGCTCTTTTAGTGCTTTATGCGGTATTTATCAAAAAAATTCTTTTTGAAGAAAAATTAGGCAAGGGAATTACAACATTCTGCATGACAAACCTTATTCTCGGTTTCATTTTTATTACTTGGTATGGATTTTTTGATTTTCCTCAGCAATTCGGTAACATTCTTACTGACGTAACTGCAAGTATGCTCGGACTTCGCTACCCATGGCATTTCAAAATGTGGGGTGTATTTGCAAGTCTTTCAATTTTTACAAACACACTTTATATGTATCGCAAAAATAATTATTACGGAAAAGCCGGTGTTATTGTAACATCGCTTGGTTGTGCTTCAATTTTTGTCACAATAAATGTTCCTTCAGCAGGACTTGACCTTGTAATGACTCCACGATGCTTAGGCCATTGGGCAACCGCTTTGATTTTTGCATTTTTAGGTGCAGCAGGTGTTATCATCTTCCTTATACATAAATGTAAAGATAAAGATAAAAAATACATAATCGCTACAATTGTTTTGTTACAATTCTTGCAATTATGCTTGTACTTCTTGTAACTGTCGGCAAGAGTGCGTTTATTGAAAATCTACCAATGTGGGTTGCTTATGGGCTTCTATTTATAATTAACTTTACATCATTCTTTGATAAAAAAGAAATACAACAAAAGGCAACAGTATAAATTACAAAAATTACGGACTACCAAATTGGAGCAGTTCAAATCGGTAGTCCGTTTTTATTATTCAGCAATTTTCTTAATTACATCAATAAACTGTTTTTCTTCGCTAAGTTCAATACAACCCTTATCAACAAGTGTCGCATTTGCAGGGTTGATAGGAAGCTTTGCAAGGACGGGAATTCCCAATTCCTTTGCTACCTCATCAATTTTGCTTTCACCGTAGATATAATGTTTTTTGTTGCAATCGGGACATTCAAAATAACTCATATTCTCAACAAAACCAATAATAGGCACATTCATCATCTTTGCCATATTAACTGCCTTTTTAACAATAAGATTAACTAAATCCTGAGGAGTTGTAACAATTATAATTCCGTCAACGGGAAGTGACTGGAATACTGTGAGTGGAACGTCGCCCGTTCCTGGAGGCATATCAACAAACATAAAATCAACATCGCCCCAAACAGTTTCCTGCCAGAACTGATGAATTACACCCGAAATAACTGGTCCGCGCCATACTACTGGCTGGTCTTCTCTTTCGAGAAGAAGATTAACACTCATAACTCTTGTGCCGAGCTTTGAAATCATAGGATAAATACCCTCTGCACTGCCCTCGGCATTACCGTGAATACCAAATGCTTTTGGTATTGACGGACCTGTAATGTCAGCATCAAGAATTGCGGTCTGATAACCCATTGTCTGTGCTGTAACTGCGAGCATTGATGTAACAAGGCTCTTACCTACACCACCCTTACCACTGACAACACCAATAACCTTTTTGACATCACTCATCGGGTTACCGGGAATTCTTAAATCCTTCTTTTTGCTATCGCAATTTGATGAACAACTGCTACAATTTCCGCTGCATTCACTCATTTTATAAAACCTCTTTTCAGTAGGGGTCGGCGTCCCCGACGACCCGAATAATTATATTTACCATTATTTACCTACACAGAATTGTGCAAATATTTCATTAACAACCAATTCAGTTGCTTTTTCACCCGTTAAAATCATAAGATTTTCAATAGCAGAATCAAGGCAAACTGTAACTGCATCCATTGTCATACCAAGCATCAAAGCATTATCGGCATCTTTTAACGCGTCAAGTGCTTTTTTACAACAATCCTTTTGACGTTCATTTACAATCGCAGTTGCAGAAGTATCAAAATCTGCAGTTCCTAAAAGATTTTCAATCGCCTCAGAAAGCTCTGCTTTACCTTCACCCGTTTTAGCTGAGATAAAAACTGTCTGAGAGAAATTTTCTTTAATTTCATCGTGTAGATTGTTTTTGTCTAAGTCTATTTTATTGATTATTCCTATCGCCTTTTTATCCTTACAAAGCTCAATAAGCCTTTTATCTTGCTCATTGAGTTCTCTACTGGCATCAAAAACTGCAAGTACCAGTTCTGCATTTTCAAGCCTTTTTACTGCACGGTCAACACCAATGCTCTCAACCACATCATCGGTTTCTCTCACACCCGCAGTGTCAGCAAGGCGAAGTGTAATTCCGCCCACATTTACAATATCTTCAACAACATCACGTGTTGTACCCGCAATCTCGGTAACAATTGACTTTTCTGTACCTGAAAGCAAATTCATAAGAGTTGATTTTCCAACATTCGGGCATCCAACAATAGCAGTATCAACACCCTCCATTATAATCTGCCCTTTTGAGAAGTCATTTATCAATTTTTCAAGACTTGAAATACTTTCATCTATATGTTCTTTAAGATTATTTTCACTTAAATCTTCAATTTCTTCGTATGGGTAATCAACCCAAGCCGAAAGTAGCGCCATATCATAAACTAATTTATCATTAATTTTCTTAATTTCTTTAAAAAGTCTGCCCTCTAAAACACCAAGGGCTATTTTTTCTGCCTGCTCACCTTGAGCGGATATAATATTCATAACGGATTCTGCACTCGTTAAGTCCATTTTTCCGTTTAAAAATGCTCTTTTTGTAAATTCACCTGCTTCTGCAGGTATAGCCCCTGCCTGAAGCACTGCTTTTAATACCTTATCTGTAACAAAAAGACCGCCGTGGCAAGAAATCTCAACAACATCTTCACCTGTATAGCTCTTTGGTGCTTTAAAAACAAGAGAAACAACATTATCAATATTTCCACTTTCATCAAAAGCCTTGCCATAAAGTGCGGAATAACCAGAAATATCACAAAGCTTTTTACCACTGAATGAAGAAAATACTTTGTCCGCAATGCTTATGGCATTTTCACCTGAAATTCTCACAATTCCTATTCCACCAGGAGCTCGTCCCGTTGAAATTGCCGCTATGGTACTCAATTTTCTTCACCCGCTTTCTTCTTACGCAAATCCTTGAAAAACGAAGAAAGCACATCTGCACATTCTTCACCTAATATTCCGCCCTCATAAACTGGTTTATGCGTAAAATTCATATCAAAAAGACGGGCTGCCGAAACGACAGCTCCGTTTTTGGGGTCACTTGCCCCGAAATAAACATTTTTAATTCTTGAATTTATGATTGCACCCGCACACATGGGACAAGGCTCCAATGTGACATACAAATCACATTTCCAAAGACGCCAACCTCCCAAAGTTTGACAAGCCTGATTGATTGCTTCAATTTCTGCATGATGTAAAGCATTTTTTACAATTTCTCTGCGATTTCTGCCTTCACCGACAACCCTGCCATCACAAACTACTATTGCGCCAACTGGCACTTCGCCCTCTTCTGCCGATTTTTCTGCAAGATTAAGGGCATATCTCATAAACTCAAACTTATCCATAATTAAAATTCAACTGTTGCAACCGTCATAAAAACCATAACAATAATGGCAAATATCATCGGTACATTCAAAAAGATACTCTTAATTTTTTCACCTGTAGTAAGTGTTTCAACACCTTTTGCAAATTTTACATTATATTTCATTTTTGCATAATTCACAAATCCTACAATTCCTAAAATTATCAACAATCCCAGCAGTAAAACAGACACTACACTTGATACCGTTTCACTGTAGTTATCACTTACTGCCATAATTATAACCGCATACAAATTATTTATAAAATGTATTATGATTGATGGCCACAAACTGCCCGTTGCAATTACAACATATCCAAAGAATAATCCCGCAGTAAATGTATATGGAATTTGAACCATATTACCATGCATTATTGAAAATAATAATGAAGAAAACACCAGAGCAAATAAATCCCCATATCTTCTAAGAGGTTGCATAACAATACCTCTTATTATTATTTCTTCAATTATTGCAGGAAGAATAGCAGTTGAAACAACAGACATCAAAAAGCCTGAAAATCCAATGATTTTAATATCATCAAGACCACTTGTAAAAGTTATTCCAAAATATTCTTGAATAATTAAGGAAACGTAATTTATTGCCATCGAAATAATCATCATTACCGGTAAAACACCCATAGTGAGATATGTTGCAGCCTTACCATTATATGATGTTCCAAATGGTAAATTCCCAGTTAATTTTTTAATCTTAAGAATTAAATGAACCAAAACAAATGGCATTAAAATATAAATAATTGACGAAATAATGCTATAACCCGCAGATACAACTGAATCTGTATAAATTAAATTCAGTCTTGGAAAAAGTTCAATAAGAACCGTAGTTATCAATGAGATTATAACACTTATAAGCACAAACAAATTTACTGCAGAGCCAAACCAAAAGCCCATATCTTTCAATGCTTTTTTGTCTTTTTTCTTTTCCTGCATTTGTCGGTACTGTTCTGCATTATAATACTGGGGATTTCCGTAATATCCGCCCGTATTTTGACCCCATCCGCCAAACTGACCATTTTCATTATAGTTTTCCATTGAATACTCCTTGATTATTAGTCAGTTGTTTTATTTGAAACATAACCGCCCACAACTGTGATTGCGGTTTTTCTTTTTCCTTCATCAAGAACAATATTTGTATCACCATAAAGTTCAAGTTGAAGTTTTTGTGCCGCAAGAGGATAGTCAACAACCCAAATCCACGCAGTTGATTTTGAAGAATAACCATAACGTGTATCAGGAGTTGGCATTGTAATTTCTACAATTTCAAATTTTGCCCATCCATCTTTCACAGCTTGTGCAGCATAAGAGAGAATTGATTTTTGACTTACATTTGTTCTTACGTTTGCAAGAATAACGTCTGCTACTTCATTGATTTCAGAAAGTGAAGCATCAAGGCACTTGTCAATAAGTGCATTTATTACCTGTCGCTGACGTGCAACACGACTTATATCGCCATCCGCATCAGTATATCTTATTCTGCTGAATGCCAATGCTTGTTTTCCGTCAAGAGTCATTACACCGCCCTTGAAATTGGTAATTTCTTTACCCTTCACTTCCACAATGGCTTTATTCATTTGTTTGATAATATATGCGGGTACGTCAATCTCAACTCCACCAAGAACATCAATTACTTGAGTGAATGAATCAAAGTCAACAAGTACATATCCATCAATTTCAATTTTGTAGTCATTCTCTATTGTTTCAACGAGATATGCGGGACCACCATTTGAACAAGCCGCATTAAGCTTCGCATAACGGTCAAACTGGTCCATATAAGTATAGCTATCACGCATAAGTGAAACCAATCTTATTTTTTCATTGACCTTATCAATTGAAACAATCATCATAACGTCAGTGTTACCCTTATCGGTTATGGGGTTTCTGCCATTAACCTCTGATGAAGAGTCGCTACCAATTAGCAAAATGTTTATTACATTTTGACTACTCATTTTGTCGCCACCATTGATAGCCCAGTTTTTAAGAATTTCTCTGAAATCATTACCTGTTGCGTCATCCATTTCAGCAAAATCAATAACTTCATTTTCTTCCTCTATAAATTCTTGAGTAGCATCAATTGTTGTCGATTCATCATCAACAATGTCAACAAGGCTTAACTTATGAAGCAAAAATCCGCCAACTACAATTACTACTACAAGAATAAGCGAAATTACAGGAAGAAAAATTGCGAGAATTTTTTTCTTTCTTTTTTTCTTCTTTTCTTCTGGTGTCATTTCAATATTTTCAGTTAACTCTTTTTTATTGTCTTCCATGAAATATCTTTCCTTTCACAAACAGAAAAAATTACTCCTCGTCAGTACCCTCTGTATTTTCAACATCCGTAACTTCTGTTTCTTCTACTTCTTCATGCTGTGCAAGAGAAATCGTAACAACCTTTTCGCCCTCTTTAGTCTTCATAAGAATAACACCCTTTGAAGGACGGTTACATTCTCTAACCTGCTCTGCAGGAAGACGGATAATAATTCCGTCTGAAGAAATCATAATGATATCTTGGTTTTCCTCTACCATTTCGATAGCACAAACCTCGCCGTACTGTTCAGTATGGTAGTTAGTAAGACCCTTACCACCACGGTTTTGAACACGATAATTTGAAACGTCACTACGTCTACCATAGCCCTTTTCACTAATTGTAAGAACTTTACCCTCGTTGCCAAAAATAACCATTCCCACAACCTCGTCACCCTCGCCGAGTGTGATTGCACGAACACCACGTGCAGTTCTACCAATAGCACGTGCATCATTTTCATTAAAGCAAATGCTCATACCCTTGCGAGTTGCAACCATCAAATTCTGCTCACCATCAGTGAGTTTTACCCAACGAAGCTCATCACCCTCGTCAAGATTAATTGCAATAATACCGCTCTTACGGATATTCTTATAAGCATCCAGCTCAGTACGTTTGATAACACCATTCTTTGTAGCCATACAAAGATAATATTTATCCTCACCAAAGTCTGGTACGCGAAGCATTGCAGTAACCTTTTCTTCTGCGGTAATTGGAAGAATATTAACAATATTCATACCCTTACTATTTCTTGTACCTTCAGGAATTTCATAACCTTTAAGTCGGTACATCTTGCCTTCTGAAGTGAAGAAAAGAATGTAATCGTGAGATGAACAGATAAACATTGTTTCTGCAACGTCCTCTTCACGACGGCTCATACCCTTGATACCCTTACCGCCACGACGCTGAACCTGATAAGTTTCAACTGGCTGACGCTTAATGTAACCCATTTTTGTAAGAGTATAAACACAGTCCTCTTCTGCAATAAGGTCTTCAATATCAACCTCACCACTTACATTAACGATTTCAGTTCTTCTTTCATCATTATATTTTTTGCCGATTACCTGTAATTCCTCTTTAACGATTTCCTTAACTCTTGTTTCAGAGCCGAGAATTTCAAGATACTCTGCAATTTTTGCACGGAGTTCATCACGTTCTGCAATAATTTTAAGAATTTCAAGTCCTGCCAACTGTCCAAGACGAAATGCAACTATTGCCGCAGCCTGAGGCTCGTCAAAATCAAATTTTTCCATAATTGCAGTTTTAGCTTCAGCTTGTCCGCCCTTACAACCACGAATTGTTGCGATAATTTCATCAACAATATCAATAGCACGTGCAAGACCTTCAAGAATATGTTCTCTAGCCTGAGCTTTATTAAGTTCATACTGTGTTCTGCGTGTAATAACTTCACACTGGAACTTGATGTATTCTTCAATAATCTGTTTAAGTGTGAGAATTTTTGGTTCACCGTTAACTAGTGCCAATTGAATAATACCATAAGAAATCTGCAATTGTGTCATCTGATAAAGCTGATTAAGTACAACTTGAGGGTTGGCGTCACGCTTTAAGTCAATAACAATTCTCATACCGCCACCGCGTTGTGATGAATAGTCATTAATATCAGAAAGACCTTCAATTCTCTTCTCCTTATGTAAATCAGCAATTGACTCAATAAGTCTTGCTTTGTTCACCTGATAAGGAAGCTCTGTAATTATAATTTGGAAACGTCCGTTTTTCTCATTTTCAACAATTTCTGCACGGCCACGAAGAGTAATCTTACCACGGCCAGTAGCATAAGCTGCACGAATTCCTGAACGACCCATAATGATACCCTGAGTTGGAAAGTCTGGTCCTTTGATGTGTTCCATAATTTCATCAAGTTCTGCATCAGGATTATCAATTACACAAGCAATACCGTCAACCAACTCACCTAAGTTATGAGGTGGAATATTTGTAGCCATACCAACAGCAATACCTGTTGAACCATTCGCAAGAAGATTTGGGTATCTTGATGGCAAAACAGTTGGCTCTTTAAGACGGTCATCATAGTTAGTTGTAAAATCAACTGTGTCTTTATCAATATTTGTGAGCATTTCAAGAGCAATTTTGCTCATTCTTGACTCTGTATAACGGTATGCAGCAGGTGGGTCACCGTCAACTGAACCAAAGTTACCATGACCATCAACAAGCACATATCTCATTGAGAATGTCTGTGCAAGACGTACCATTGCATCGTAAACAGATGCGTCACCGTGGGGGTGATATCTACCAAGAACTGAACCAACTGTGTCAGCACATTTACGGTAGGGTTTATCGGGATACAATGAATTTTCGTACATTGTATAAAGAATTCTTCTGTGAACAGGTTTTAAACCATCACGTACGTCAGGAAGTGCACGTGATGTAATAACAGACATTGAATAATTAAGGAAAGATGTTTTCATTTCCCTATTAATCTCAACATTTATTATATTCTGTTCTTCAAGTGGTATATAACCACCGAGATTATGATTATTATTTGCTTTAGCCATTTTCTCTACCTCTTAAAATATCTTAAACGTCAAGATTTTCAACATACTTCGCATTTTTCTCAATAAACTCTCTTCTAGGCTCTACCTTATCACCCATAAGAATTGAGAATGTTTCGTCTGCTTCCATAGCATCTTCAAGTGTTACTCGAAGCATTGTACGTGTTGCAGGGTCCATTGTTGTTTCCCACAATTGCTCGGGGTCCATTTCACCAAGACCCTTATATCTCTGAATATCACAGCTACCGCCCATTTCTTCAATAAGCTGGTCACGTTGTTCGTCAGAGAATGCATATTCGTGACGCTTACCTTTACTAAGTTTAAAGAGTGGTGGTTGTGCAATATAAATAAACCCACCGTCAATCAAATCTCTCATATATCTAAAGAAGAATGTGAGAAGAAGTGTTCTGATATGCTGACCGTCAACGTCGGCATCGGCCATAATAACAATTTTGTGATAACGAAGTTTTTCAATATTAAATTCTTCACCAATACCTGTGCCAAGTGCTGTAACAACAGGTGTCAACTTGTCATTACCAATAACCTTGTCAATTCTTGCCTTTTCAACGTTAAGCATTTTACCCCAAAGCGGAAGAATTGCTTGAATTCTGTTATCTCTGCCTTCTTTAGCAGAACCACCCGCAGAGTCACCCTCGACGATGAAAATTTCAGTATTTTCAGGGTTTTTATCAATACAGTCTGCAAGTTTACCAGGAAGTGAATTTCCTTCAAGTGCAGATTTTCTTCTTGCACTATCCCTTGCCTTTCTCGCTGCTTCACGTGCACGAGATGCATCAATTGCTTTGTTGAAAATTGCCTTTGCAGCAGATGGATTTTCTTCAAAATATGTCATAAGCTTTTCATACATCATTTTTGACACAATTGTCTGCATTTCTGTATTACCAAGCTTACCTTTTGTTTGTCCTTCAAATTCTGCTTCAGTAAGTTTTACACTAATTACCGCTGTCAAACCTTCACGAACATCATCACCTGAAAGATTTTTATCATTATCTTTAAGTAATTTGAATTTTCTGCCGTATTCGTTAAATACGCGGGTCAAAGCAGTTTTGAAACCATTTTCATGAGTACCACCGTCGATTGTACGAACACCATTAGCGAAACTCAAAATAATTTCATTATATCCGTCATTATATGAGATTGAAACTTCCGCACTTCTGTCGCCATTTACAGTTGTAAAATGCATAATATCATCAACAACAGGAGTAAGTCCACGGCTTGTATTAATATAATCAACGAATGATTTAATACCACCCTCATAACAGAAGTTTTCTTCTACTATATTTTCAGGGTCACGACTGTCTGTAAGTGTGATTGAAAGACCTGCATTAAGGAATGCCTGTTCACGAAGTCTACGCTGTAAAACTTCATATTCATAAACAGTTGTTTCTGTAAATACTTCAGGGTCAGCCTTGAACATAATAAATGTTCCGGTTTCATCAGTATCTCCCACAATTTCAAGGTCAGTTGCAATATTACCGCGTTCAAATTTTTGACGATGAATATGACCATTTTGGCTAACTTCTACAACAAACCATTCTGAAAGTGCATTAACTACTGAAGAACCAACACCGTGAAGACCACCCGATACTTTATAACCGCTACCACCGAATTTACCACCCGCATGAAGCACGGTTAATACAACAGTAACTGCAGGAAGTCCTTGTTGTTCGTTAATACCAACGGGAATACCACGTCCATTATCACGTACAGTAATAATATTATCAGGTAAAATTTCTACTTCAATATGAGTACAATAACCTGCAAGTGCTTCGTCGATTGAGTTATCGACAATTTCATACACAAGGTGATGAAGTCCCTTTGGTCCTGTTGAACCGATGTACATACCTGGACGCTTTCTTACAGCTTCAAGTCCTTCAAGAACCTGAATAGCAGAGGCATCATATGTTTCAGTTACAACCGTATCCATAACCTCTTGTTCTAATTCATTTTTAATCTGGTCGCTCATTTTTTTCCTCCGTCAAAATTTTGACTTTTTATTTTATTCTCTTAAAAATTGTTGATGTATTAAATGGTGAAATGTAAATTTTTCTTTCATTTCCTTTAGTAGTAACAATAAAAGATTTTGGTAATTCTTCAATTGATACTGTTATACACTCACCTTTTTTGGATGCTGTATTTATATATTCTCTTGTGGCTTTGCTGACAGTTGTATTATCAAGGTCAAAAATACCTAATATATTTTTATCAGTAATAACTGTTTCCTGACCAATTTCAAGATACATCAGTCCACCACTTTTCCATTTTCTATTTTAAAAACTTTACCCACACTTAGTCGTGATATTGTTTCTTTTTCACAACAAGTAATAAAAACTTGTTTTCCCGTCATTTTATTAAGAATATAGTTTTGACGGGTACTGTCAAGTTCACTCATAACATCATCAAGTAAAATTACGGGATGTTCACCTTTTAAATCTTTAATAATTTCTGCCTCACCAAGTTTTAAAGAGAGTGATGCACTTCTCTGTTGACCTTGTGAACCAAATTTTCTTGCTGAAATTCCATTTATAAGAATTTCTATATCATCACGATGAGGTCCGCTTGTTGTATTTTTTAAATACAAATCATTTGGACGATGTTTTTTCATGCTTTCAAAATATATTCTCGCAATATCTTGTTTTTCTTCACTCTCATAACGGACATTACTCAAATATTTTATTTCAAGTTCTTCTTTTTCACCTGAAATGCCTGAATAAATATCAGTAGCCTTTTTTTGAAGCATTTTAATATAATTTATTCTGTCAACAATGACATCTGCACCTGCAAATGCAATTTTTTCATCCCATATATCAAGTGTATCAAGAAGTGATGAATTTTCTGCAGCATTTTTTAATAGTGCATTTTTTTGCTGAATAAGATGATTAAAATATGTAAGCTTTTTAGCATACAAATTGTCAGTTTGACTTATTGCTGTATCTATGAATTTTCTTCTATTTACTGGTCCATCTTTTATAAGTGATAAATGCACAGGAGAAAATACTACGGAATAATATTTTCCTATTAATTCACGAGGTGAAGTAAGATTTACACCATTTAAATTTGCCGTTCTTTTTTTATCAATAAAAATTGCAGCATTATTTTCACGATATTCTGTTTGAAAACTCATTGATATTTTTGAATTCTCGCTTTCAAACTGCACAATTTCACTATCTTTTGAAGTTCTAAAACTTTTACAACCAGTAAAAAGCCAAATAGCCTCTAAAAGATTTGTTTTTCCCTGTCCATTTTGACCATATATTACATTAATTTCTTTATGAGGAAAAATTCCCATAAAATCTATATTACGAAAATTTTCAATTTTTATTTCGTTAATAAACATCAAACAACCTCGTAAATAACATTATCAAATAAAACTTTATCACCAACGTGAATTTTCTTACCACGTGCAGTACACAATTCACCGTTTACTTTAACTTCGCCCTCTTGAATAACAATTTTTGCATGACCACCAGTCATTACTGCATTACAAAGTTTTAAAAGTGCATCAAGTCTTATAAAGTCTGAATCAATTTTAATTTCACGACGTTCTTTTTGTTTTACATGTACAGAAATTTTTTTCATAAATTAGTTCATCCTTACAGGAAGTACCATAAATAAGAAGTTTCTCTCATAAATAAGTGAGCCATCATCTTCAGGTACAATAATAATTGGTGAAGTTGCGCCATTAAGTCTTAAAGTTACCTCATCAATATCACAAACTTTAAGAGCATCAAGTAAATATTTATTATTAAAGCCTATTTCAACTCTTTCACCCTGAATATCTGCTAAAATTCTGTCATTAGCAGTACCTAAAGCAGTTGTACTTGAAATTCTTATTGAATCATTATCAAAAATACATCTTACATAACTCTTTATTCTTTCAGTAATAATAAGTGAAGTTCTTTCAATACTGCTGATAAGATTTCTTGTATTAACTTTAACTTCTGTTTTTGCAGTTGTAGGAACAGCACTCTTATAACTTAAAAATTCACCTTCAAGAAGACGTGAAACAATAACATATTTACCACATTCAAACATAATATGACGTGATGCAACAACCATTGAAACTGTTTCTTCACTATTACCTGAAAGTTTCATAATTTCATTAAGAGTCTTTTTAGGAATTATAAATACTTTTTCGTCGCCAACATAGTCAATTTTTTCATTTCTAATAGCAAGTTTATAACCATCAACTGCAACAAGACGAATATTTTCATTTGTTACTTCAAAACGCACACCTGTATGAACCATTTTTGCACCATTATCTGCAGTTGCAAAAATAGTTTTTCTTATCATATCAGTTAAAATATCACCATTAATAACAATTGGAAAACCACCTGAAACCGTTGGAAGCTCAGGATAATCTGTTTCAGAAAAGCCTGTAATTGAAAATTCTGAATCACCACTCTTAATTTTACAAATAAGACGTTCATCACATTCAATTGAAACTAAATCATCAGGTGTATTTCTTAAAATATCACAAAGAATTTTTGCGTTAAGAACGATACTACCAGTCTGTTCAACTCTACCTTCAACAGAAGTGATAATACCCATTTCTAAATCATAACCTGTGAGCATAATTCTGTCATTTTCAGCTTTTATAAGAATACCTTCAATTGTAGGAAGATTTGATGACTTTGTTGAAGTAGCTCTTTGAACATTCATACAAGCTTCACTTAAAACTTGTGCGGGACAAATAAATTTCATAGCAATTCTCCTTTTTTGAGTAAAAAATATAATAAAAAGTATAGTTATATTAGTAGGGGCGGTTTAAATTGTCGAAAACTATATTTTTTCTTTATATATCAACAACTTTTACCAAATTTTTATTGTTTGAATTATTTTCAAATAATTGTCAAAAAGAATGTTAAAAAATAACTTGTTGAAAACTCTTATGTTGAAAACTTATAATATGTTGAAAACAAAGTTAATTTTTGTCATTTATATTTTTGATGATTTCGTTAATAAGATTCTTATATTTTGAATCACTATCGATTCGTTTTTGAACATTTTTAAGTGAATTATTAACTGTTGAATGGTTTCTTCCAAAAACTTTACCAACTTCATCTTGAGATAAGTCAGTAATTTCACGAATAATATACATTGCAGCTTGACGAGCATTATTAATATTAGCATCTCGTCTTTCACTTTTAAGTTGTTCAGGAGTAACACCAAAAGTAAATGATACTTTTTCAAGAATATTATCAACTACTACACCTACAGGTTGACTTGTTATAAGAATATCTTTAAGTACATCCTGAGCGATTTCAATTGTTGGTGAAACATTATTGAATGAACAATAAGCATAAATGTTTTTAACAGAGCTATTCATTTTTCTTACATTACTTTTAATATTTTCTGCAATAAAATTACATACTTCATCAGGCAATGAAAATCTTAAGAAATTTGCTTTGTCTTTTATAATTGCCACTCTAGTTTCAAAATCGGGTGGTTGAATATCACAAAGAAGACCACTTTCAAAACGTGTTTTAAGTCTGTCTTCAATTTTTGGAATTGCACTCGGTGGTTTATCAGATGTAAGAACAATTTGTTTTCCTTCTTTAATTAATTTATCAAAAGTGTGGAAAACTTCTTCTTCAGTCTGTGTTTTACCTGCAATAAATTGAATATCATCTATTAAAAGTGCGTCACAATTTCTATATTTGTTATGAAAATCATATGTAGTTTGTGTCTGAATAGCGAAAGTCAGGTCATTTGTTATTCCTTCACTTGTTGTATAAACAATATTGGCACTTGGATTATTACTTTTTATTTTTTCAATAATAGCATTTAAAAGGTGAGTTTTACCGAGACCAGAATTACCATAAATGAAAAGTGGGTTGAATACTGAACCAGGAGTTTCAGCAACTCTTAAAGAAGCAGTATAAGCAAATTTATTTGAAGGTCCAACAACGAAATTATTAAAAGTAAATTTTACTTTTTCAATATCTGAATAAGGAGTAGATTCATTATTTTCTTCTTCATCTATAATTTGGTCTTTAGGAATATCTTCTGTTGGAATAATTTTGATTTCAATATTGAAACCCATAATATTTTGAAAAGCTTCTTTTATAACATCAAGATATTTATTTAAAATAAAATCAATTTTGAATCTTGGGGCAGCAATAATTACACAATCAGGTTTTAAACTTACAAGTTCAATACATTCAAACCACATTGTATAAATGGTTTCATTTAGATTTTCTTTACAATACTTTTTAAGATAATCATTTATTAGATTCCACAATTCGTTTGAAGAATTCAATTTTTTTCTTCCTTTCTTTTTAATTTTAAAAATAGGTAAAATGCCGTGGTTTTAATAAAAATAGCCTTATTTTAAGTTTTTAGTTATTATAAGTGTAGTACTCCACTTTCATACATAATCAATTTTAACACACTTTTACGGCAATTTCAATGGAAAAATAATAAATAATATACTATTTATATATATAATATAAGGCAGAAATTTTGACATTTTTTGTGTCTTTTTATAGTTTTTAAAAAATAAAAAAATTTTTAATTAATGCTTTTTTAAACACAAAACACAATATATTGTTGAAAAAAAATAATTATTTTTTAAAAAACATAATATATTGAAAAAATTAAATAATTTTTTATAAGTTGACAATTTCAGATAAATTTTATATAATGTTTTTCCGCAGATATTTTTACAATGTGTGACTAAATTATGAAACGGAGGAGTAAAAATGAAGAGAACTTATCAGCCAAAGAAGCGTCATCGCAAGATGGAACACGGCTTCCGTAAGAGAATGTCTGACAGAAACGGCAGAAAGGTACTTGCCCGCAGAAGAGCAAAGGGCAGAAAGCAGTTGACATATTAATTTGTCAACCAGGTCTTTAAAATTGAAACGTACAGTAACAATCAAAAATAACTGTGATTTTCGCAGACTTTACGGCAAAGGAAAATCATTTCAGAGTCCTGCACTGGTTTCTTATATAATGAAAAACCGTGCGGGCATTTGTCGTGTAGGAATAACTACTTCAAAAAAAATTGGGAATGCGGTTGAAAGAAACCGTTCAAGAAGAGTTATTAGAGCTGCATATAGTATGATTGAATCAAGAGTAAGCGATAATTATGATTTTGTTTTTGTAGCACGTTCAAAAACAAAATATGTAAAAAGTACACAATTAGCAGAAATTATGCTTGCTCAACTTACAAAAGCAGGAGTTATAAATGAAACAACTGATAATTAAAATGATTAAATTTTATCAGAAAAAAATTTCTCCTCTTTTTGGTCCTCGCTGTCGTTATTATCCAACATGTTCTCAATATGCTTTGATTGCGGTTGAGAGATTTGGTGCTTTTAAAGGCTCATTAATTGCTATTTCAAGATTATTACGGTGTAACATTTTATTTCCCGGTGGGTATGACCCTGTGCCGGAGAAAAAAGAAAAAAAGTAAGTCCCAAAAAAACTGGAGGACAAAATGGATTTTATTAGAGAAATATTTTCAATTCCATTCGGTTACCTTATAGGATTTTTCTATGATATAAGTGGTAACTATATTTTATCATTGTTGCTTATGACGATTTGCGTTAAGCTTATTTTACTCCCGTCCTCGATTAAGCAGCAGAACGGTATTGTTAAAAACCAGAGAATGCAGCCTAAAATAAAAAGAATAAGAGAAAAATATGCAGGTAATCAGCAGAAAATGAATGAAGCTATGAATGAACTTTATTCTCGTGAAGGTTATTCATCAATGACTGCTGGTTGTTCAGGTATGTTTATTCAGTTGCCTATTATGATGGGTGTTTATTTTGTAAACTACAAAATCTTATCATATGTTCTTAATATTAAGGGTGAAGCACTCGAAGCTATCAAATCTGCGGTAAGACTTTTACCTGAATATCAGGAACTTTTAACACAAGCTAAAGGTAATGCAAGTAATGCTGAATACAGAATTGAACTTTTAGCAATTGAACATTTTGATAAACTTGATTTATCAGCTGTTCCAACAGAAATTGTATCAAAGATTGATACATTTATTGATAATTTCACTCTTTTTGGTGTTGACCTTTCAAGAACACCAACAACGGACATGGGTTGGGATTTATTATGGCTTATCCCAATTCTTACAGGTATAACATCTCTTATGATGGGTGTTTACACCTGGCTTAGACAGAAGAAGACAAATCCCGAAATGGCAAAGAATCCATCAATGGGATGTATGTCACTTATGACACCTGCAATGAGTATTTATTTCTCATTCCTTTTCCCTGCAAGTGTTGGTGTTTACATCATTATGTCAAGTTTACTTTCATTTATTCAGATGATTGTACTTAATTACACACACTCACCAAAGAAAATGCTTGCAAAAACTATGGTTGAAGAAACAATTAACCGTAGAGCAAGGGAAAAAGTAATTAAAAAAGCAGCAGAAAATTCAAAAGAAGAATAATTTTGAGGTGTAAGTATGATTAAAGAAGCAATCGGAACCGGTTCAACGGTTGACGAGGCAAAGGCTGTTGCCATGCTTGAACTTGGCATCAGTGATTATGATGATTTTACTGTTGAAGTTTTAAAAACACCTTCAAAGAAATTTCTCGGTCTTTTCGGTGGTAGTCCTGCTGAAGTAAAGGTTTCAGTAGAAGTTGCAGACCCAAAACCCGAAAAGAAAAACAATAACAGTAAAAATAATAAAAACAACAAAAACGAGAAAAAATCTGCTCCTGTAAAGAAAGAAGTAAAAAAGGAAGAAAAAGTTGAAGCACCAAAGGTTACAGAAACAGAACTTCCTTTAAACGAAACAAATTTATATAAAGAAACAGCAGATTATATTAAATCAATTGTTCTTGCTCTTGGTATGGAAAAATGTGAAATCACAGAAAAGTCAAATGATGAAGAAATCTATTTTGAACTTGATTGTGGTGATGATTATGGTATTATCATCGGCAAACGTGGTGAAACACTTGATGCTATTCAGTACCTTGCAAGAATGATGGCAAATAAGGGTAATTCTAGCTATAAGAGAGTTGCTATCAATGTTGGCAATTATCGTGCAAAGCGTGAAGAAACTCTTAAAATTCTTGCTAGAAAAACCGCAACAAAGGCAGTTCGCCAAGGTAGAAATATTTCTCTTGAGCCAATGAATCCCTATGAGAGAAGAATTATCCATACAGCTGTTCAAGAGGTTGAAGGTGCAACTTCTCATTCAATCGGTTCAGACCTTGACAGAAGAGTAGTTATTTCTCCAGTTGAGGGTGCTAAAAATGGCGGTAACAGAGGAAGAAATAATCGTAACGGTGGTAGACGTGAGAAAAAAGAAGTTTATAAGCCTGAAATTTCTCCAGATAGAGCACCAAAGAGCGATATTGACGGAACCGCACTTTATGGTAAAGTAGAATTACGTTCAGCTACAACAGAAGAATAAGATATAATCGGCGGTGGTAGGAATACTCATCGCTGATTTTTATTTTCAAGGAATTGATATTATGGAATATTTCGCAAAAGAATATGATATTGCTGTAATTGGTGCAGGTCATGCCGGTATTGAAGCGGCTTTAGCTTCTGCAAGATTAGGTGCAAAAACAGTGATATTCACAATAAATATGGATTGGGTTGGCAATATGCCTTGTAATCCGTCAATTGGCGGTACTTCAAAAGGACATCTTGTACGTGAAATAGATGCTCTTGGTGGCGAAATGGGTATTGCTGCAGATAAAAATTCCATACAGACAAGAATGTTGAATCGAGGTAAAGGACCTGCGGTTCATTCTTTACGTGCCCAAATTGACCGTCGCGAATATTCCAAATATATGAAACACACTCTTGAATTACAAGAAAATCTTGATATGAAACAGGCAGAAATTGTTGACCTTTATAAAGAGGACAATTTATTTATGCTAAAAACTCAGCTTGAGGCAATTTACTCGGCAAAGGCAGTTATTCTTGCAACGGGAACATTTCTTGGCGGAAGAATTTATATTGGTGATGTTTCTTATGAGAGTGGACCTGACGGTATGTTTGCTGCAACTCGATTAACAGAAGCACTTAAAAAGATGGATATTCCGTTACGAAGATTTAAAACAGGCACTCCATCGCGAGTTAATCGACGCAGTGTTGATTTTTCTGAATTAGAGATTCAAGAAGGCGACGAGCAAATAGTTCCATTTTCATTTAATACAACTGAATTGCCTGTAAATAAATCAGTTTGCCATATTACATATACAAACGAAGAAACAGAAAGGATAATTCTTGAAAATATTCATCGCTCACCTCTTTATTCGGGTAAAATTGAAGGTGTTGGTCCTCGTTACTGCCCAAGTATTGAAGATAAGATTGTTCGATTTGAAGAAAAAGAAAGACATCAGTTATTTATTGAGCCCTGCGGACTTGATACTGAAGAATTATACTTACAAGGTATGTCTTCATCACTTCCTGAAGATGTACAATTGAAGTTTTTAAGAAGCATTAAAGGCCTTGAAAATGTTGAGGTAATGAGAACTGCTTATGCAATTGAGTACGATTGTGTTGACCCGTTGGCACTTAAGGCATCACTTGAATTCAATAATATTGAAAATCTTTTTGGTGCGGGTCAGTTCAATGGTTCTTCAGGCTATGAAGAAGCGGCGGCACAGGGACTTATTGCTGGTATAAATGCTTATAATAAAATAAACGGTAAAGAACCTTTTATTCTTGACCGTGCAAGTTCATATATTGGCACACTTATTGATGACCTTGTAACAAAGGGTTGCTCCGACCCGTACAGAATGATGACTTCACGAAGTGAATACAGACTTTTACTTCGTCAAGATAATGCGGATATCAGATTAACAGAAATGGGATATAACCAAGGTCTCGTTTCCCAAGAAAGATATGATAAATTCCGTGAAAAAATGGAGCTTATAAAGCAAGAAAGAGAAAGAGTTGAAAGCATTACGATTGCCCCCTCTCCCGAAATCAATGAGGTACTTGTTTCACGTGAAACAGCACCAATGAAAACGGGAATTCGTCTTGCAGAGCTGATAAAAAGACCACAGCTTGATTATGAATGTCTTACACCATTTGACAAAACCCGACCTGATTTGACACCTGATATATTTGAGCAGGTTGAAATAGACCTTAAATATGAGGGTTATATTAAACGTCAGCAGGCAAAGGTTAATGAAATGAGAAGACTCGAGGTTAAGAAAATCCCTGCAGACATAGATTATGATGATGTTTATTCGCTTCGTCTTGAAGCTCGTGAAAAGCTTAAAAAGGTGCGTCCTGAAAGTGTGGGACAAGCCTCGCGAATAAGCGGAGTTTCACCGTCGGATATTTCGGTATTGCTTATATATCTTTCAAAGAATGAGATATAATAACAAATTTAATTAGTGTTATTCTGACGAAGCGAAGAATCTTAAATGAATAAAAGAGATTCTTCGTCGCAAGCTTCTCAGAATGACTCCTGTTCAATTTGAGGTTACTTATGTTAAATAAAAATTTATTTTACTCTACAATTCAAAAATTTGATATAACAATAGACGACTCTGCATTTTCACGTCTTGATAAATTTGCTGAAATGCTTATTGAAACTAATAAAAGTTTTAATCTTACCGCAATCAAAGAGCCCGATGATGTAACAGTAAAGCATTTTGTAGATTGCCTTGCGATTTTTAAATATGTGAACATTCCTGAAAATGCAAAAATTATTGATGTGGGCACTGGTGCGGGTTTTCCTGGTCTTGTATTAAAGCTTGCTCGACCCGATATTCAAATGACATTTCTTGATAGTACAAGAAAAAAATTAGGTTTTATTGAAAATGTACTTAATGAATGTGGGCTTCAAGGTGAAATTCTTCATATGCGAGCAGAAGAAGCGGCACAACTTGCTAAATATCGTGAAAAATTTGATTTTTCTACGGCACGAGCAGTGGCGGCACTTCCGGTGCTTTCTGAATACTGCTTACCTTTTGTTAAGCAGGGCGGAAATTTTGTATCAATGAAATCTGCAGAAAGTAATGAAGAAATTGGAGAGGCAAAAAAAGCAATTGGAATTCTTGGTGGAAAAATTGAAGATGATATTGTGTTCGATTTAGTCGAAAATATGCCTCGTAGAATTATTATTATTAAAAAGAATTCGCAAACCCCGACAAAATATCCACGACCTTCCGCACAAATTGCTAAAAAACCATTAAAATAAAATCGAAAACCGTTGATAATGAGCCATTTTGGACGAATGGTTTTTCTTTACAATTCAACCTCTGTAGTGTTATTCTTATGTCAAGGACAAGCACTGCGGAGGTTTTTATTATGAGAAAACAGAACAAAGTAAAAGCAGAAAATAAAATACTTTCAATTCCTCAGAGTAATATTCTCCCAAATCCTAATCAACCAAGAAAAAGGTTTGATTATGACGAGCTTGAAGGACTATCACAAAGTATAAGAACAAATGGTATTTTACAACCACTGCTTGTTCGTCCCCTTGACGGCGGTAAATACGAATTGATTGCGGGAGAACGAAGACTTCGCGCATCAAGATTAATCGGCATGACAACCGTACCGTGTATAGTTAGTGAAATTTCTGAAACCGATTCTGCGGTGTTTGCCGTCCTTGAAAATCTTCAAAGACAAAACCTTGATTATTTTGAAGAAGCCGAAGCATTGGCAATTCTTGTGAGTGACTATCGAATGAGTCAAGAAGAATTGTGTAAAAAATTAGGTAAAGCTCAGTCAACTCTTTCAAATAAACTGAGATTGCTTAAACTAAGTGACGATATGCGTTACCAAATCAGTCGCGCAGGGCTTACTGAAAGACACGCAAGGGCATTACTCTCTTTGCCCGACGATGTTCAACGCACAAGAGCATTATCAATAATAATTGAAAGACATTTGACGGTAAGCGAAAGTGAAACACTTATTGACCAGATGCTTAGAAAAAACGAAACACCTAAAAAACAAATATTAAAAGGGTTTAAAGATATTCGTATATTTATCAATACTCTCAACAATGCCGTTGACACAATGCGTAGAGCAGGAATTGAAGCAGATTCAGTTAAAACGGAAACAGATGAATATGTTGAATATATTGTAAGAATTCCTAAACTTGATGAAACTGTCAGACAAGTTGCAACTTAATTTGATAAAACCACTCCCATCCCCCGATGATGAGTGATTTTATATAGTGGCGAAAGCCACCCATATCCTTCTCTTTCACACCCCACATCCACAGCGAAAGGCTCCCGCAAGGGAGTCTTTTGCTGTTATTGAGAAAAAATGTTTCACGTGAAACGTTTTGTAAAATATTTCCTTGCGAATTTATAAATTTTCTTGATTTTTACTTTAAATTTATAAAAATATATGTTATACTTATGTAAAATTGGGTAATTAGGTTTGAAAAAATGCCTTTTTACCATTTTGGAGTGGGATTCTTGGCAAAAGTCATTTCAATTATTAACCAAAAAGGTGGTGTGGGTAAAACTACAACTGCCGTAAGCCTTGCAGCCGCAGTTGGCGCGAAAGGCTTTAGAGTTTTACTTGCAGATATTGACCCGCAGGGCAATTCCACAAGTGGATTCGGAATAAATAAACGCAAAATCGTTCATTCTTCATATGATGTTCTTGTAAAAGACGTGAATGCTAACGATGCTATAATAAAAACCGCTTTCAAGAATGTTGATATTCTTCCTGCAGATTTGAATCTTGCAGGAGCTGAAGTTGCTTTGATTGAGCTTGACCGCAGAGAAATTAGATTGAAAACTGCAGTGGCGCAGGTGTGGGATAAATATGATTATATTTTCTTTGATTGCCCCCCTTCCCTAGGTCTTATTACAATCAATGCGCTTACGGCTTCTGATACATTCTTAGTTCCCGTACAGTGTGAATTCTATGCACTTGAGGGTCTTGCTCAACTTATGACAACAGTTCGTCAGGTTAAAAGACTTTATAATCCTCATATTGAGCTTGAGGGAGTTTTACAGACAATGTATGACGGCAGACTTAATCTTACTCAACAAGTTGTGACAGAAATTAAAAAATTCTTTCCCAATAAGGTTTATAAGACTACAATTCCAAGAAATGTTAGACTTTCAGAGGCTCCGTCATTTGGTGAGCCAATTATGTATTATGATAAGCATTCCAAGGGTGCAATTGCTTATGATGCATTTGCAGATGAGTTTTTATCACAGCAAAAGTGATGAGGTGAAGATATGGCAAAAAAAGGCGGATTAAAAAAAGGTTTTAATGAACTTTTTCTTGATAATTCAGCATTGGATAATACGGGCGGAACAGTAACATTGGGAATTAATGAAATTGAACCCAATCGTGACCAGCCACGAAAAGTCTTTAATGAAAAGGCTTTGCAAGAATTGGCAAAGAGCATTGAGCAAAATGGAATAATTCAACCATTACTTGTACGTCCAATGCTTGACGGTAGTTATCAGCTTGTAGCCGGTGAACGTCGTTGGCGTGCCGCACGTATGGCAGGGCTTCACGAAGTACCTGTAAATGTTAGAGAAATGACCGATGAAGAAGCAAGTGTATTTGCTCTTATCGAGAATTTACAACGTGAAGATTTGAGTCCAGTTGAAGAAGCCGAAGGGCTTAAATCTCTTATTGAAACATATGGCTTTACTCAAGAAGATGCCGCAGACCGTGTAGGAAAATCAAGAGTTGCGGTTACAAATACCTTAGATTACTTAAATTAC
>Ga0233373_1000023_pt1 | contig 24463 bp, 21 predicted proteins | sample ElkDunMinimDraft_5_FD_180685 | JGI IMG/M metagenome (GOLD analysis project Ga0233373, IMG submission 180685) | Fecal eukaryotic communites from dung pellets of Tule Elk in California, USA - Elk Dung E0 | ecosystem: Host-associated > Mammals > Digestive system > Large intestine > Fecal | place...
TTCAAGCGAATGTATAAACCAGATAAAGATTTACCCCTAGCAAATATGATAAAGGAATGTCAAAAGCAATCACATGACACTTACGGTTATCGAAGAGTACATATATGGCTTAAATAAGTTTATTGTCTGAAAAGAAGTAAATAAATTTTGATTTTGCAGTAATTTTAATGGATTTAAATCTAACAGATTCTGTACTTTATCAATTTCTATTGAATTAAGACATATCAATAGTAAAAAAATGATTAATGAAATCATTATAGAATTTTGCCCATTTTTCGAATGAGTTGAAACAAATGAGCAAATTAAACCAACAAGAAAATATCCTAATAATTTAACAAAAAAAGATAGTAATAGGTATTGCCAAATTTTTATATTTAAAGGTGTTTTCTCAAATCCACTTATGACATATAAAGGCATATCAAATCCTCTTAAATAATAGCACTCATAAAAGGAGACTAAATCTACAATGTAGAATACTACCGTAAGAAAAATACAATATAGAAAAAAGCTTTTAAGTTTTGTTAAAACATATCCTTCTTTGCTATATTCGGTTGTCATTATGAGTTCATACATTCCTGAGTCTTTTTCAGAAACGAATATTTGTGATGCATATAGAATTATTAATAGAAAAACAAGCAAAGATGAAAAATCATAATTGAAAAGAGAGTAAAAACCATCGGTTTTATAATATTCTTTTATGTAACGTCCATTATATATATTTAAAATGGTTTCATTGACCTTCTTCATATATTGATTATCAATCGAAGCATAATATTCAACATTACGCTTTGCGTCTTCTGTCCATTTCATAGATTGAGAAGAAAATGATAATAACTCTCATTTGATTCACAAATTACATCCTGATAACGCTGAACCACTGTTATCTCTCCTGAATTAATATCAATATACCCTATATCTGTTATTTGTTCGCTATCATAACTGTTACTTAAATAACTGTAACCTTCAAAGAAGATATAATTATCGTTAAAAAACATTATTTTAGATATTCCAACTAGTTGGTTCTTTTTAATTGAAGTTTCTCGATGAATTTTTGTTATTTCAATAATAGACGAACTTTGAATGTCCATTATGTATACGGTATCTTCCATTGTATCATTTACAAAAAATGCAATTTTACGACCATCAGAACTAATTGCAATGTTTTCTCTTTGACTAAAGGCATTACTATTTAAAATGTTTCCTAACGATATTTCTGAAACTAAATTTAAGTTCAAATCAAAAACATACATCTCTTTGCATGATTTGTCTATTATGGCCATTCCGGTTTCTAAAGAATATGCGATATAATTATAAGATATAATTTGTTTTGCCACCACAACTTGATTTTCTATAATTTTATACATTGAAAATCCTTCTTCACTATCAGCAGGGGTGAAAAAAACTAAACCATTTTGATTATATATTAATTGAACGGGTATTTTTTGACTCGTTTCTTCTAATGGCACAATATTGTCAAAAATGGTTGTATTCTCAATTAGTAGCGTTTCTTCAGTTTTGCTTGTTGTAGTGGTGTTTTCACTTGCAAATTTAGTGCAACCAGAAATAAACATTAATGCCAAAACTAAACTTAATAAGCGATAATACTTCATATTAACTCTCCTTTATTAACAATTTAGTATTAGTTTTAATATAGTTATTAACATATGCGATTTCTTTTGTTGCTCAAAAACAACTATATAGACATGATTATTGTCATTTTCTATGTGAATTGGAATTTCAACTACAAACTGTTGTTCATTCATAATTTCAATTTCACCATACATAGAGTCGTCAAATATTGGCACAAGTTCGTGATTAATATACATTGAAACAATATATTTTCCGGGTTTTCCGTAACCAGATACTTTGATTACATCATTTTCTTTACAATATAAAATATCGTCATCTTCATTTTTTTTGTAAATGTTAAAAATGATTTGTTCATCAAAATTGTTTTGATATTGTCCATTATTATCTAAGATGTTATATTGATTTATTATACCATCAGGAACTTTAACGAAGGTCGCAGATAATTGTTTTATTTTCGTTTCGACTTCTATGCTCTTTTTCATAATTATTTTCATTGTCATGCTTGAGCTTAATCTGTGATTTGGCAAAAAACTTACATACGATGTTCCCTCTAACATATAACTCGGATTCAATATAGTGCATACATTTAAAGCTAATATTTCACCTTTTTCCCCAATATTAGGTATAAGTTCAATTTCAATATCTTGAGTTTCTTCCTCATTTAAACATACATTGTATTGTTGTGTATTGTACGCAACACATTCTTGTTCGTGATAAACAGAGAAAGTTTGTAAAACTCCATCAATATAAACTCTCAATCCCCATTCAGCTTCGGACCTCATATTCTTCATGTTGTAAGCAAATTTAATGGGTTTACCATTATATTCCTTTATAAAATCATTTTCATTTGGAAATCCTGATAATAACCCATATTCTTTATCATCTATTTGAATAGATTCGTTGCTTTTGTTCGTGTCAGTAAAATCTTGAACATTATTGTTGTTGGTTGTACACGATGTCTGTAAAAGTAATATCAAAACTACTGCAACAATTTTAGCGAAAGTTTTTTTCATTTTTAATATCCTTTCCTTAAATGCTATCTAAATCTTCCAATTCTATAATAATTATTTCAAAAAACTCGTCAACAAAATAGTTTAATTAAAGAAAAAAACGGTATAAAATACGAATTTCGTAAAAAACTTTCATCTTTTCTGCTGTATATTTTCAAGTGAGTAGTTCACTTTCCCCTATCGTAATGATAGGAGCCACCTACCAACTAAAGGACATAGTTGTCCCTTGGTTGTAGGTGGCTCTTTTTGTTGTATAGTCTGAATAATAATCACTATTTACACTAATCACATGTCTGATGTCTTTCAAAGCATTTGTCACAAAATCATATCAAAATTCGATTAATATAGTATACCCAAATTGGATAGAGAGGTGTTTTATTTATTGGTGAATAAAGGTTTTATTTCAAAAAAATAGAAATGGTGTGTTGTCTATTTTTTTGAAAAATTACGGTAAAATGAAAAGAGGGATTATTGTGAAAAAGGTTAGAATTTTTTTCAAATCAGCAATTTCAATTGTTTTAGCACTTGTAATTCTACTGGCATTAGAAAGCCCTATAATGTCGACGATTGCTTCAGGCATTGAAAGTTTAGCACAACCTGAAGTTTCGATTTCTGAAGAAGAAATTACACAAGCTTTAAATAATGCTGAAATTGTTGATATGAGCAAAGACAGCCAGTTTATTTTGGCTGATGATTCAGTAGAAATTTCAGATGATTATTTCCCTGAAACTGCTGATATTAATTGTGTTGAATACCCACAAGTAATAAACGATTATGAAGTCTCCCCCATAGCAGAAGATTTGCCGGGTGATGATATGGTTTATTTAACACAAAAATGGTTAAATCAAGAATATGGTGATGTAGAGGGCTTTAACCCTGTTACAGAGAATGGTAAGACTGGTTGGAATACAATTTATGGTCTTATACGAGCTTTGCAATACGAGCTTGGAATAACAAGCTTATCTGATAATTTTGGCCCTACAACAAGCAGGTTATACTCAGAGAACATTTTACGAAGACAAGACGGTGCAACAGATAACAAATATGCTATCTTGCAAGGTGCGTTGTGGTGCAAGGGTTATTCTCCGGGATATAACATATCTATGGATTCTGATGGACTAGTAACATTTAACGCTGTTTTTGACGAAGGTGTTGAGAACGCAATTAAACAGTTACAAGCAGATGCGGGTTTACTTGAACAAGATGGCGTGGTATCATTAAATATTATGAAGGCTCTTATGTCAATGGATAGCTTCAAACTGTTACCTGCATCATATGGCAGTAATTATAAAATTCGTAATTTTCAACAGTGGCTCAATCGTAATTATGAAGAATATACAGGATTGAATCCATGCGACGGTGTATATGGTCGAAACACAAATAAAGCTCTTGTTTATGCTTTACAAGCAGAAGAAGGATTGCCTGTCGGTGTTGCTACTGGTAATTTCGGAAATACAACTAAACTTTGTTGTCCTACAATTCCATATGATAGAAACAATGGAAATGCTGCACGAAAATATCCTGGTGAGACAGATAGTGATTTATACACATACAAAGAGATTCAAGATTTTACCAAACTCATGCAGTTTGCCTTATATGTTAATGGCTTTGGTGATGGTGATTTCGATGGTGTATATGACAATGCGACCAAGCAAGCTATCAGAGAATTTCAAGAACACCATGCAATTGTTGTTAACGGAACGGCTAATACCGGTACATGGCTATCTTTATTTATTAGCTGTGGAGATATATATCGTAATGCGATAGCTGCAGACTGTGCAACAATTTTAACTGAAGCAAAAGCCCAAGCTTTAGTGGAGAATGGATATGAATATATCGGTAGATATTTAACCGGTACATATGGTGGTGGAATTAATAAGGCTCTGAGTCGTCAAGAAGCCGAAATAATTCTCGAAGCCGGTTTGAAATTTTTCCCTATTTATCAGGATGGCGGAACTAAACAAAGTGATTTTACCGCTGAAAACGGACAACTTGACGGTAAAGCTGCTGTTAATGCCGCTAAAGCACTCGGCATACCCGATGAAACAACCATTTACTTTGCTGTTGATTTTGATGCTATGGACTACCAAATCACATCAAACATACTTCCTTATTTCAAAGAAGTATATGACGAGGTAACAAGTTCAAGTGCCTACAAGGTAGGCGTCTATGGTGCAAGAAATGTTTGCTCCCGTGTTTCTAATGCAGGATATGCCTATTGTAGTTTTGTAGGAAATATGTCAACAGGATTTAGCGGTAATCTAGGTTTTAAAATGCCGTCCAACTGGGCTTTTGACCAGTTTGGTAATAAGGATAAGAATGGAAATTATCTGATAATTTCAAGTGCTGATGGTGATTTTGAAATTGATAAAGACGGTGTTTCTGGTAGAGATGATGGTGTATCTTGGTTAAAAGATGTTGAAGAAAGTGATGTTTCTGATAAATTTGATTTTGGTGGAGTCGATGAAGATGAAATATCAGGACCTGTTATTGATTTCTTTGGTAACAAAGTTCCACTTTTCAAATTGGATATTTCCTTTGATTTTAAATTTGCACAAATCGAATCATACTATGACTATCAATCGGAACGAACTAGATTTATCATCGGCTACAAAATTTCTGAAACAAGCCAAGAAACTACCGGTGGCAAAAAATGGGTCGACAATTGCCGACAAGCATATAAAGAAGTAAAGAATATCGTATATAATATCGGTAAAGGCAACACAAGTCAGCTAAACTATTTCTTAAAAAACAAACCCGGTACACTATATGAAAGTGGATTGCGAATAGGACTTGATTATAGTTCCTATGTTGTTGGATATATGGATTTTGATAAAGAAGGACAGTTTGTTGAAGGCAATTTAGGTGTGTTAGGCACTGTAAAACGCAGTTACTCATATCCAATAATGCCTACAATTTATTTCAAATTTCAAATTGAAGGTTCATTAAAAACAGGATTTAAGTTTGTGTTAAATGAGGAATCTGGAAATTTTAATATATTGGGCAATGTTAGTCCTTCCGCAAAACTTAGTATTGGAGCCGAAGGTAATATTATCGTTGCAAGTGTTTATGTTGGTTTAAGTGGGGAATTGGAATTTTCTGCAGATTTTCCGTTTAAATCCTTTGAAGAATCATTTACCGCCTATTTTAATGCAAGTGTTTTTATAGAATATAATGCTCTACTATGGGGTGATAAATGTGAATTAACTTTCAAGCAAAAACGACTTTACCCGCCAGAAACGGTAGATACCATTTCGATTGACATGTATGACAATTTGAGTTTTATAGAACCTCTATCGCAAGCAAGTGCCATTTCCGACACAGATAACCCAAATGTGTTCAAATCAGGTGTTCAAGTTTATGCATCTCCGAAAATAATCGACCTTGGTAATGGCCAGTTATTTATGACATATATTGACGATTCACAAAATCGTTCTGCTGAAAATCGTACAATATTGATGTATAGTATTTACAATGGAACTACATGGAGTACACCTCAGCCTGTTTTGGATGATGGAACTGCCGATTTTGAAGCACAAATACACCCCGATGGTACAGGTGGTGTTCACATCCTTTGGCAAAATGCCAATACTACGTTTAGTGAAGGCATAACTTTAGAAGATATGTCGCAAGAAATGGAACTATACTATTCCCATTGGAACGGTACAACAATGGAAAATACTACAGCCATTACATCTTCTAATAAGAATTTAGAAATGACATATTCTGTAGCATCTTCCGATAATAATATTTCTGTTGTATGGCAAGAAAACTCAAATAATGATTCTCTTATTATGAGTGGAACAAACTCAATTCACAGACGACAATTCATTAATGGTTCTTGGCAAGATATTGAAAATATTGCATCAGATTTGTCAATAATAAATAGTATTGAAACAGGATATATAAACAATTCAAATATCATTGTTTATTCTGCTAAATCTAATCTTGATGAGGATTTAGAAATATTCTACTATGATGGAACTCAGATAACTGAATTTACAAATGATGATGTACACGATTATTCTGTAGATATCTTGAATGATGAAATATATTGGATTAGCGAAAACTCAATTAACTGCGTAACAAACGGAGATTTATCTACAAAGCAAACAATTCAGACATTTGACGGTACAGTTACCGAAATAAATGTTATTGGAAATGATAATGGGGATAAATCAATCGTATGGACATTAGCTAATGAATCAAAAGTTGACTTCTATGCAACTGATTTTAATAGTGCAACAAATTCTTATGGAATGATTCGTCCAATCACTACTGTTAGTGGTGTTATTAGAGGTTGGGATGCATGCTTAACATCTGATAGCAATATTGAGTTATCATATTGTAATGCCGAAATATTGGAAGAACCAATTGATGGTAACTATTACGGAACATTAAATCTGATTCAAAAAGCAGAGGAAGAATTTTGTGATATCTCCATAATATCTGAATTAGGTTGTAGTGGTAATATTGCTCCTAATGAAGAGCTTGCATTGACGGCTGATATATATAATCGTGGTTCACTACCTGTAAATCAATTCCTTGTTAACGTTATTGATGAAAATGGAAGCATTATTCAATCTAATAGTATTGAAAAGGAAGTTGGAGTAAACGAGTATTCAAATATAGAATTCTCATTCACATTACCTGAAACTATTACAAGAACAGATTACAAGGTGAAAATCTTACTACAACAGCACGATGACATTAACGAAACAGATAACGAATCCACCTTGTCTGTTGGCTTCCCTGATTTAGTTATAAGTTCAATGGAAGAGATTAGAAATGATTTAGGTCGAGAACTTCATGTTGCAATTAAGAATGAAGGGTATGATGTTGTAAATGCATCTAATCTGAGTTTCTATTTAGATTCATACTATGGAACAAATCTTGAGACTAAAGAACTTGCATCCATTCAACCGGGAGAGGAAGTTGTTTGTACTTTCAATTTAACTGAATCTAATTCTGTACCAGCAGTTAGTGAAGAACCTAATTATGTATATCTATCACTAGAAACCACAGAAACTGAACATGATTATTCAAATAACTATTCAGAGTATATTGTCTATCCCGATTATTCAATAACCGTAAGTACAGAAACTTCTGGAGGAACAGTTTCAGGAACAGGCATTTACATAAAAGATAGTATTATAGAAGTAAGTGCAACACCTGAACAAGGATATATTTTCAGTGGCTGGTATGAGAACAATGTTAAGATTCTTGGCGCTGGTTCATCGTATTCTTTTAATGCAACACAGGATAGAATCTTAACTGCTAGATTCGTTCAATTAGATTTCTGTAGTATCTATGCACTGACATCTCAAACTGGAGAAGTCGACGAGACAAATAAATATCTACGCGGTATTAAAGCTGGTGGAAAAGTTAATGACTACTTTGCAGTCAGTGATGATGGCTCGTTATTACAGCTTGAAAACGAATATGGTTATACAAATGCCACCGGTACGATTGTTCAGACTCTTTCTTCAAGCAGAACAGTAATTGATGAATATATTATTGTAATTTTGGGCGATGTAAATGGTGATGGAGCTATTGATGGATTTGATGTAATCACAATAGACCTATACATAGCCAATCTTCACGAACTTACTGGTGCTTATTTAGAAGCTGCCGACATAAATCAAGACGGATTAGTTGACGATTCAGATTATCAACTTTGTATTGATATAAGTACATTAAAAGTCGGCGGATATTAACTACAAATCAGAACTAATTTAGAAATATATGAGGTGATATTTTGGAAAGACAAAATTTAGGTGAAAAATTCACCGTTAAAGGTGTTATATTATTAATTCTACTTATTGCTTTATTGATTGCCGTACCCTTAGCAATCAATAATATGGGTGAACCTAAAACTCCAGCTACCAGTGAGCAAGTGTGTGCAACTATAGAAAAATATGGGCTTGCTCCAAACAATTTTACCGATGAGTATGTTAAGGATTATCCAAAACTAGGATTCATTTCTGTTGCCGGATATCGTACTGATGACATTAGAATCGAATTTTTTGAAATGGAAAACTATAATCGTGCTCATGCTATAATGGTTGAACTCAACCAAATTATACTTGATGCAAGAGATATAACCAATGACATAGAATTTGAAGAAGCCAATAAGCATTATTATATTCACACATACAATGTTGATGACAAGCATTTTTGGCTTATGCAAATTGATAATACTGTCATTTATGGCTTCTGCTACGATGACAACTACGATAAAATGGTAGATATTATGGTTGAATTAGGATACACATCTGAATAGGAGATTAATATGACGTTAGAACAACAAGTTAATTTTATGTCGATTTATTTCATCTGTTTTATACCGATTACTTATTTAAGTTTTCGATGGGTATATGTATTGATGTGCCAAACTGCAGGTAAAACAGTTAAAGAAGTTAGAGAAAAGAAAAGAGAAATTTCAAGAAGTACAATAAACCGTCAATTACAATTTGCAATATATATGGAGAAAGGTTGTACTGATATAAAGAAATATAGAATATGGTTTGGCATTTTTTATTCTCTCCTTTGTTAGTTGTTTCTGAAAAAAGGCATAAAAAAATCGGACTACCTAAAGGTATCCGAGACTTCCATACTTTTATTCAATTTTACATTTCCATGACAGGACCATTATTTTCGTCCATGTCATTGTCATTTTGTGCTATGCCTTGTTCTTCTGCGAGTTCCTGTTCCGTTAGTTTACGGAAGGAATCTTCGCCAGGGACAAGACCTAAATTTCTGCCATTGTCAAAACTACAATGGACAGTACCGAGTGAGTCAACTGTTCGTACAGTTCCTCTTGTGTTCGGTGGGATAGGACGAGGGTCATCACCCATGTGCAAAAGCAACACTCTCGTTCCTACGGGATATTGCTTTTTGTAGACCTCTGCCTGTCTGCTCATTCTTTCCCATTCGTTCATTTTTTCACCTCCTTGAATGGTTAATTTATATTTAATAGAATGTTTTTGCTTAAATCATATCTATCACCAACTCCTTTCAGGCATAAAAAAAGAGCTAATCAAACGATTAGCTCTAATTTTTGTTATTAATATTATTATCTTTTTCTTGTCTGTTTGCACTAGTTGTTGTCTCGGCTGAATTCGTTTCATCAGTATTTTGTGTATTGGAATCAAAGAATACATCCACATTTACTGTTGAGTCGATAGGTGTAGAAGAAGTGCTGTTATCACTATTATTGGGAAAAATAAATTGTAGTACGCAAGTTATAATAAATATCACAATCAAGACTATACTTATAAAAATAGTATGATCTTTTCTACCATTTGGCTTCGTATCGCTTTTACCGTTATCTTTTTTGTTTTCATCACTTTTGATTCTCTCAATGAATCTAAACATGACCACCAACAAATGATGACATACAAGACCAACTAACGAAGCTGTACAAATCAACTTGAAGAAGTTTGCCGCATTTATATTCTCTAATACAGATGATGAATAAAATAGGCCAGCAACAACAGTTAAAACTATACCAGAAAAAATACCTAATATGGTAACACTCGTTTCAGAAATTTTTGTCGTAACAGCAATCATTTTCTCTTCCACTGATTTTTGAACTTCAATTTCTGCTGATTCTTTTGTCATATTTTTTATAACGGCATTCGCTTTATCTTCCGCAGTTTTAGCCATTTGTTCTACGATTTGATTGGATGTTTGTTTTGAATGCACATCATAGAAATGACCAAAGATGCGATAATGTTCGCTCATCTCCTGAATATATTGAAGAGTGAATTTTAAAATAGATGGTAAAGAGTTTCGTTGATGATTATTTTGGTAATATTCACTACAAGTTTGACAAAAAGCAACATATATACCACCACTATCGAACTCGAAAGGTCTTTGAAAACTGGGTGTAGGTTCTTGGAAATAAGATTGAATATATTCAGCAATCTGTTTAAGCACTATTGACCGAATCTGCTGATTCTCATCTGGCTTTTCTGTATTTAAAGCTGTTATATCTTCAGGTGTTAAAGAATCTATATATTTTTTTGCTCCGTCTATGTTTAACTTATCTTTCTTTGTTAATATAATCTTACAAAATCTTTCAACTAGAGACTCAATATGTTCATAATTCTCATCCATGTATTGAGGGTCCATACTATTCCCCCTTAACTTTTAAATAAATATTGAATTAAAGTCAAATTGGACATATTCTCATATTTTTTAAAATCTTCATAAGTTAATTTTTCTAATCTTTCAAGTTTAACTTCCCCATAATTATTTACTACACCATCGCAATTTACTATAGGATTAATACACTCTCCAAGTTCAGTAGGAGAATATGAGCCAAACGCTTTGAATACCTTTTCAATTCTCGATAAAACATCCTTATCAAGATCATAAACATCCATATACTCATTAGGAATTATAATACTATCATCAGCAGAGTAAAAATAGTCATCTGGAATAGTTGATATTTTATCCTCATAGGCGCACTTAGTATAAATATCCCTGTCTGTAAAACGTTCCATTATTTCATATATTGCAGTTCCACAATCATCGTATTTATGTATAGTCTCTTTGAATGCTCGTTTGCCTTCACAAGCATATTCGAAGGCAAAAATAGACAACAACTTTCCAATTTTTGTTCGTGTACATGAATACCTTTGATTTGTTTTATAAAATAATTGCACAAAGTAATTGGTTAATTTTGTTAAATTTAAACCCATATTTTCCATTCTTAAATCACTTAAACAAGCTTTTATCTGCTTGCAATGCGGTTTTTGAGAATTTTGCTTTAACACCGCATTTCCTTCCACAAAAATTTTAATTTTAGAGTTATTTCTATTCTCTAAAAATAATACTGAAATTTTATCATTAAAGTAAAAAAATGTCAATATTTGTAACCTCTTTTCTAAAAAATTCAGTTATATTATAGTCTTTTTCATAATATTTTACTTGAAAAATGCGTCGAAAAACTTTAATTTTTTTACTTAATTTAAGGTTTTAAACTAGAGTAGTATTGCTTAAGCTTATTTTATAGAACAACAAAAAAATCATCTAGTTTAAAGCACAAGCAAAATACCGACACCGTATTAGGTGTCGGTATTTGTTTGGTGGAGCATAGGGGGATCGAACCCCTGACCTCTTGACTGCCAGTCAAGCACTCATCCCAGCTGAGCTAATGCCCCATAGTATTCAATTTTTTGTTCGGGGTCGTTTACCCGCTTATTCGCTCTCCCAACTGAGCTACGCCCCCGAATGCTCGTATATTGTAACACAAGTTCTGGCAAATTTCAATACTTCAACTTTGTGCCTTATGCCCAACAAAAACATTTCTACTTTGTAAACAATGCCTAAAATGTGTTCTACTTATAGAAAAATCCGTTTTAATATGGTAAAATAGTGAAAATTGATTTTATAAATCTTTTAAAGGTGATTTGTTTGGAATTTTTAACTAAAGAATATTCATTCCCATCTCATTCTGGGTTATGTGATATTTATGCGCAAAGTGCTGCACCCATCGACTACGGTTCAATTAAGGGTATTGTACAGATTTCTCACGGAATGGCTGAATACTCAAACCGTTATGCACGTTTTGCTCTTGAACTTTGCAAAGCGGGGTATGCAGTTTTTATCAGTGACCACATTGGCCACGGCTCTTCAATAACTGACCGTGATATGCTTGGTTTCTTCGGTGAAACTGATGGCGAAGAACATTTTGTGGAAGACCTTAAATCGCTAACAGATATTATAAAAAGCGAATATCCCCACTTGCCATTTTTTATGTTGGGGCACGGAATGGGAAGTCTTATTGCAAGAAAATACACCGCAAAATACGGCTATTGTCTTGATGGTGTAATCTACACGGGCACAAGTGGTGAAAACCCCATGCTTGGTGTGGGCATTCAACTTGCAAATGCAATCATCAAGCAAAATGGTGCAACATACCGTTCAGAAATGCTTGACACAATCGCTTTTGGCACTTATAATCGCAAAACCGAAAAACGCACCGATTACGACTGGGGCTCACGTGATGAGGCTGAAATTGATAAATATATGGCGGACGAGCTTTGCGGATACACCTATACCGCAAGTGGATTAAGAGCAGTTTTCACAATGCTGCGTCAAATTTCATCACGCAGATGGTATAATTCTGTTCCATTGAGTATGCCAATTTTCTTGCTTTCAGGCTCAATGGACCCTGTTGGTGATTATGGAAAAGGTGTAAATGAAGTATACAAAATGCTTAAAAAGACCGGTCATAAAAATGTCACTATGAAGCTTTACGAAGATGCCCGACACGAAATTCTCAATGAAATCAATCGTGACGAGGTTTATACAGATATTATTAACTGGCTTAATGAAAAGTCAGAAAAGCATCAGGAAGAAATGTCTCAATCTGCAGTGGTAGAATCCATTGACGAGGTGATTGTTTCTACAGAAACGGAAGAAACAACCGAAAGTAACGAAACCGAAGAATAAAAAATCACGGACTACCGATTGGTAGTCCGTATTATTATTCATTTTGCACTTTACATTTAGTATTTTGCGTTTTTTAGTCTTTCATATTCCTCGTCGGTAATTTCAATTACTCCCCCATGCTTATAGCCGTATGGGAATGATACCAATTCAGGACAACGCACAAAATGAGCATCGCCTGGTTTTTCTGAGATAAATGGAACATAACCCATTTTTTCTTTCTCGCAACCGAAGAAATCGAGCATCAAGCACCATTTTCCGTCGGGCAGAATAAATGTTGTGGGCGCTTCATAAGAGCCAGGCCAATAAACCTCTTGAGCCATATATTCCTCAAATTCTACATCGTGCTCATAGGGTCCGTAAAGGTTCTTTGAGGTTGCGTGCATATTCATTGATGGATTATGTGCATTTTTGTAGAACATATGATATGTATCGCCAATTTTTCTTATATGTGTGTCAAGGATTTCGTTATCCTTCGTGAAGAAAAGCTTTGGTTCACTGAATGTTTCAAAATCCTTGGTAACAGAGCAATAAATCGACATATGCTTGAAGTTATCCTCGGCAATAGTCGAACCCCAATGAATTAAATACTCCTCATTTTCTTCGTCAAAAAATACTTCGGGTGCCCACATACAACCGAAATCGTCACGACCGAAATGGATTAATTTTTCTTCGCTGAAATTCACTAAATCGTCGGTTTTCCACATACGCAAACACTTACTTCCCGTGCTGTTTATGTTGGACCAATCCAAATGAAGATTTTCGTCATAACGATACGCGACACATAAGTCGGTTGTAAGAATCACAAATCCTCCCGTATGAAGTCGCACGATTTCAATATCACGACAACCTTTTTCACCGAGAGTTGCAGTTAAAATTGGATTTCCGTCATTGACCTTTTCCCAGTTGAGCCCGTCACGGCTAATTCCGAAATAAACCTGCTCACCGTCAGGAGTAATTTTCTCTTTAAAATGTGTGAATAAATATGGCATTGCGCTCACCCGCTTTAGTTGTTATACGATTATTTTAGCATAGTTCAATGCTCGTTTCAATAATACGGAATAAGTTTTTGCTTGATATTTGAGCAACTTGTGATATACTCTTATTTGAAAAATACAGGAGATTACACCAATGAAAATATTTGCGAAGGTATATGTTGAAATTTCTAATATCTGCAATTTGAAATGCTCGTTTTGTCCGGGCACTATTCGTGCACCCCGCAGAATGAATGTCAACGAATTCGAATTGATATTAAATAAAATCAAACCCTATACAGATTACATTTATTTTCATCTTCTCGGCGAACCACTTTGCCACCCCAACCTTGCAGAATTTTTAAATATTGCAGACGAAATGGAGTTCAAGGTTATAATCACCACAAACGGAACACTTTTAAATAAAAATACGGATATTCTTTTGAAATCAAAATCACATTACAAAACGGTTATTTCTCTACACTCATTTGAAGCGAATGACAACAAAAATTCTTTTGAAAACTATTTACAGAATTGCTTTGAATACGCAAAAAATGCCGAAAGCAAAAAAATAGTTGTTCTTAGACTTTGGAACAACGGTGGAAAAGATAATTTGAATGATGAAATCTTATCAGTTCTTGAAAAGCATTTCCCAAAGCCATGGAACGAGGAACGAAACGGCACAAGAATTGGCAATAAGATTTTCTTGCAATATGGTGATAAGTTCGATTGGCCAAAACTTGAAAGTGATGATACAAATGAAAATGTTTTCTGCTACGGTCTTCGTGACCAGATAGGCATTCTCGCTGATGGAACAGTTGTCCCCTGTTGCCTTGATAATAATGGCGAAATCAATTTGGGGAATATCTTTGAGAAAGATTTAGAGGATATTATAAATTCAGAAAAAGCACAAAAAATCTATAACGGATTTTCAAATCGTACAGCTCAAGAAGAGCTCTGTAAAAGATGTAGTTTTGTAAGAAAATTTTAACAAAAGAAGGACTGACTTCGCATTCACGAAATCAGTCCTTTTTCATTATAATTATTCTACAATTCTTTTTCTTTTTGCAAAAGCTACAACCGCTATTGCAAGTGAAACAAATGCTACCACAACAACTGGAGTAATAATGAACACTGCATCAGTATCGGGGTTTTCTTCATTATTGTTATTATTTGCGTTATCGTTTTCAGTATTATTGTTATTACTATCGCTATCGCCATTATCATTGTCATTGTCGGCATTGTTTTCATTATCTTCAGCAGGTGGATTATCATTTTCTGTATCCTCTCCACCGATTAATCCACCATCAGTGTTATCGTCAAATTCACCTGAATCTTCGTCACTTGAAGAATCGACAGAAGGCAATGCTTCGATAATCTTGTTTGCGATATAAATATGACCGTCTGCATCTGGATGGCTTTCAACATAAGTTGCACCCGCTGTATCTACATAAATGTAGCCAAATTTTTCTTCACCATCAATCATTGGGCCATTGCCAACTGACATAATGAAATCAACAATCATTTTTACCGCATCGGATTTAGTTGCTTCGTCAACAGGTATTGGTTGAGCTTCTTCACCGTTATAAGCATAATATTTACCCTTTACACTATTGTCACTCATACCGATTACCATAAGAGTAACGTCAGGATTTAAATCATAAATATCTTGAATCATAATGTCCCAGTTTTTATAGAAATTACCAAGACCGGATGAAAGCGCTGACGGAAGTGTTGCAACTAATTCAGGAAGTGCACCCGCAACATGGGCAATCTCAACAAGGTCTGCAATCATTTCCACATCCATATTATTGTTTGCAATAATCTCTTGCAATTTTGCCGTATATTCATCCGCCACATTTTCTTTTTCAAAAATGTCAGAGATTACCCAACCAAGATATGCACCCCAGTCATTACCGCCAACACCAAGAGTGATAAGGTCGGCTTCCGCTACGGCTTTTTTATATGCAGTTCTGTACTCTTCGCTACCCGCATCACCAACAGCATTCAACTGAGCTGGATGGAACATATATTCATCGGTTTCGCTGAAATCATCTTCAAGCATATATCTGATTTCAATTGTTCTAAAACCGGGACCTGCAAAAGCAGTCATTGTATCATCTTCAATAATCGCCTTTGTAAGTACATCGGCATAAGAGCCGGGAACTCTGCAATAAGTTGTCTCTTGATATGCTTTGTTATATGCATCATCCTCGTCGCACATAACATCACGATAGCCACTTGCCACACTGTCACCAAGAAGAACGTATTTTTTAAATTGTCCTCTATGCTGATTAACAGCATCTTGATTGAGCTCTGTCGCAAAACAGGTTAATGTGCTTGAAATAATTGCCAACACAAGAATAACGTTAAATAATATTTTAAATGTTTTTTTCATTCAAACTCCCCTATTGCAAATATTTTACATACCCAATACATAATAGCACCATGATTTTTAAAAGTCAAATGATTGTTAAACTTTATGTTGATTAGTGGTATATGATGATATCTTTCCAAAAGAAAAACCCATCCGTTTGGATGGGTTTTCTTTTGGCAGTACGTCTCACTTTAGAACCATTGTTCTTTCTTTTTATTTTTGTTCATTCTGTCAGTAATTTTAGATTTAATTTTCTTAATTTGCTGTCTTTCTTTTTTGCACCAAAAATTATAAATCAAAATGCTTCCTACAACCATTAAAATAAATATTATTACAGAAAAAACACAAAGCTCTTTTCTCTCTTTTTCCCATTTAGCAACAGATTTATCTAACATTATAAACTCACCACTATCAGATGATAATGATTGTGTAATTCTAAAGAAAATGTTTTCTGTATATATAATTTGATATTGCCCATTAGGCTTCAACTGTTGTGTTAATGCCTCTATTTCTTCTGTGCCCAACGGGAGAATAAAACTTCCCTCATCAGTTGTATTTAAGAAATATGGAGAACTTCTCATAACATACCCTCTGGAAATATCAGAAAAAGTAACATCTTTCTGTTGCCATTTTTCAGGAGAAGGTGTACTTAAAATAAGTCCTGCATAAAAAATCAAGAACAGCACAAGTGGCACAACAACAAGTGCAATTTTCAAGAATATTACAGTTCTTGTTTTTCTCATAGAAATATTTTGATTTTTAATGTATCCGTCACTTTTTGCTGCTTTGCGGTAACTCTGCATTTCTCCACCACCTTTAATTTTTGATTGTTCTCAAGTTTATTCTATAACAACAAACTCGAAAAGTCAATCTGTTTGCCTGTAAGGCAATTTCGTTTTGCCTAAGGCACACTTCATTGGCGTAGCCACTTCATTTGCCGTAAGGCAACTTCGTTTTGTGTCCGCAAGCGGACAATGAAGTTTACTGCAAGCAGTAAAATGAAGTACTCGCTTCGCTCGTAATGAAGTTATGTCCTGCGGACATAAATGAAAAATCGACTTGTCGAAACAAGTCGATTTTTGGAGGCGACAATCGGATTTGACAACTTTCTGCGGCTACGCCTTGAATGTTGATGGCTCGGCGACCCAATTTCTACGAAATTCGGTACCCGCCTCACCACTTCTCGCTAAAAACAGTTCCCCGAACTGTTTTCTTAACGCTCGAACCCAAGGGTTCAAATCCTCTTTTCTTACAAGTCCAAAAGAAAAACCCATCCGTTTGGATGGGTTTTCTTTTGGAGGCGACAATCGGATTTGAACCGATGAATCAGGGTTTTGCAGACCCACGCCTTACCACTTGGCTATGTCGCCATATTGACTTTTTGGAAAAAAATAGGACACAAGAAACTGGGAGAATTCTGTGTCCTGTTTTTATGGAGCGGATGACGAGGCTCGAACTCGCTACCTCCACCTTGGCAAGGTGGCGCTCTACCAGATGAGCTACATCCGCATAATGGTGCCTCCGATCGGAATCGAACCAATGACACGGGGATTTTCAGTCCCCTGCTCTACCAACTGAGCTACAGAGGCAAAAAATGGCGACCCGGAACGGGCTCGAACCGTCGACCTCTAGCGTGACAGGCTAGCGTTCTAACCAACTGAACTACCGGGCCATTTGGTGGGAACAACAGGGCTCGAACCTGTGACCCTCTGCTTGTAAGGCAGATGCTCTCCCAGCTGAGCTATGCTCCCACATTTTTGCTGCTGTTTTCAGCGGCTCGTATAATTTACCACATTTAATCTCACTTGTCAACACTTTTTTGAAACTTTTTTTAAATTTTTTTAAAAATTTTTTCACCTGACAAAAAGTTACAATTAAAAGCTCTAAACCAAAGGACTAAATCATTATTAAATCTACAAATATATTTATAAAATGACCATCTAAAATCAAAATAGCTTGTAATAAGAATTGACGATTGGGATGCTTGTTATTCCGAAAGAGATTCGTAGGACTATGAGGATACGTGAAGGAGACCCGTCACATACAACATTGACACAATTCGACAAGTTTTGCTTTGGGGTACATAGTGTTGTAAAAAGATATAAGGTATAAAAAGAAAGCTGAGTGAAATTCACTCCGCTGTTGACTTATTATCAAAAGAATATTTATCAATCTGTTCTTCTGTCATTTCATAAATCATTGCAAGGAGCCTGTATGGTTTACCTCCTACATTAAATGAATCAGAACTAAACAATTCACCACGTTCACCAATAGCATCTTTATACTTCTTGTAGTTACTCTCGCATTTTTTTATACTTGTCAGATTGGAGTTTTTGAAATCGATAGCCCATTTATCGCCACTGCAATCTGTTTTTTCGCCCCATATATCTGCAAGTGTAATAGCATAAACCTGAGACGGTTTTTCATTTGTATTATATAATCATTAGGTTCTTTTGTTCGTTTTTCACCAATCGTTCTGTTAAAATCATTTAAGATTGCATGAAATTTCGACTCTTTTCTAAGGCCTTTTGCTTCAACAATGAAAAGCGTATCAAGTCCAATTATGTATATAATTGCATCTATAGCATTTGTACTTTCCCTGCCACCATCTTTTTTAGGTGGATTTTTACCAACAGAAAGTTCAAACCATGCAACAACCTCATGTTCTTCTGCGTAATATTTTTGAACCGCATTATAAAAACTAACTGTTTGATTATGTTCGTTAAGCAGATATGTATCACTGTTTTTAGAAACATTTCTCGGGTCAATATATTTTAGCGGACGTTTATAATCTTCGTAATAGTAGTTTTCAATAATTTTTTTGAAATCAATCTTTTTCACACAAATACACCTTCAAATATATTTTGCATTAGTTATTCACCAAATCCAACACATTGATAACAACCAGTCACATGCACCATGTTGTTGTTCCAATTTCATTAGTTATTTCTGCGTAAGCTTTTGTGCCAATAATATCACTGAAATCTACAGTCAAAGTTGTACCATCGTTCTCATTGAGAAAGCACTTAGCAATTTGATTACAATAATCATAGATTTTTTCCGTTATAGCATCTGTTTTTTCCTCAATCACATTAGCAGAAGCCGAAATGCAAAGTTCGACATTTGCTATTGCAGATAACCCATTAGTTGATATAATTATTTGGTCGTTTCCAACTGCTTTTACAATATCGATATATATATTCTCCAATTTAGGACCAAAAGCTACTGTTTTATTAAAAGGAATAATTTTATTAGAAATAACCTCTGCTTTTTCAGATAAATTAAATGTATTTGTAAGATAATCAAAAAACTTTTCTCTTTGCTCCGGTTTATAGTCAAACATATTTATGTCCCTTTTACTTTTACTTTTTTCTTAAATATATCAAATAAAAAACTCAAAGTCAACTAATTTGCTGATTTGTTGATTTTGTGAATTCAGTGTGATACAATTATGTTGCAAAACAAACAATACGGAGAAATATTATGAAAACAATTACCAAAGAGATTAATCTGTTAGATATTAAAGATATTGAAGATGCCCTTAGCGCTTATACAGGTATAAATATATCTATTTCGGACATAGAATGTAATTTGGTTTATTGTATTCCTTTAGATACAGGTGAGCCAAGTGGTATGTATTTAGAATTTGTTGTTGATGAAAACAGAGCCTATTATGATAACCCAAGTTCATTTGATGTATTCCAAAACGATGATGGAGAAAGCCATTACTGGCAAGGGAAGTCTCTCGCTTTGGATCAGCCTTGGTTACCAGTAAACGAAATTTTCAACTTTGATGTTTCAGCATTTAAAAAATTCACCTCATTTACAGATACCTCTGATTAAATTATAAATCACAGTATAAAACGCCTTTGTTTACAGATAATAGAAATGTTATCAAAATAAACAAAGGAGTTTTTGTATATATGAAAGCAACTGGGATTGTGAGAAGAATAGATGAATGAGGTATAATAACACCAAGAGCTATAAAGCCGCATAAAATGTACCGGATGAGCAAACCTCGCTTGTCCGGTTTTTTATTGTTCTTTGTCGCAATAATAGTATAAAATTTGCGACAAAATAAATCATAATAAAACGAAAGAAAAGTCTCGTTTATTTTGAGTTCACTTGACAAATCAAAATAACAAGAGTATAATGAGACTGTAATTTTGAGTTGGAGGAAATGTTATGCCACGATCTGGTGAATATATCAGCAACCTAACTGGAGAAGCGATGTATAAGTCCTTTAGACCTGCTCCTTTGCCTCCGGTACTTAATATGGATGATGAAATGGTGTCTCAATTGACCAGTGCAACCAAAGCGCTGGCTACGTTGGATACGCTTTCTTCGTACATCCCAAATATGAACCTCTTTGTTTCGATGTATGTCCGTAAAGAAGCGTTATTGTCTTCTCAAATTGAGGGTACACAAGCGACGCTTGAGGATGTTTTAGATCCGTTGATTGAGAAGAATGCAAATCAAAATGTTGCGGATGTTGTCAATTATATTAAAGCTGCGGAATTTGCACTTGAGAGAATGAATACTCTTCCCCTTTGCAATAGACTGATAAAAGAAACTCACGCAGTATTAATGTCAGGAGTTCGTGGACAGGAGAAAAATCCTGGCGAGTTCAGAACTTCTCAAAACTGGATTGGTGCTGCAGGGTCGTCTCTAAAAAATGCACGTTACATTCCGCCGAATCCGGAGGACATGATAAATGCCATGTCTGACTTGGAGAAGTATATCAACTCTGATGATTCTCTGGATGTGCTTATTCAAGCTGCATTGCTTCATTACCAGTTTGAAACTATCCACCCGTTCCTTGACGGTAATGGTCGTGTTGGAAGACTTTTAATCACTCTTTTCTTGATGGAAAAGAAGGTGTTAAATTCCCCTGCACTGTATATATCATATTATCTTAAGAAAAATCGAATCGAGTATTATGACCGTATGAGTGAGGTTCGTAACAAAGTGAATTACGAGCAATGGATCAAGTTTTTCTTAAATGCCATAAAAGAATCTGCCGATGAATCGGTTGATACCATAAAGAAGCTTTCAGAACTGCATGATGCAAATATCAAAAAGATAGACGCAATGGGGCGAGCAGCCAAAAATGCACGAGCAGTTTTTGATTATCTTGAGCAAAATCCAATTATTGATATCGGTAAAACGGCAGAAGAGTTGAATCTTGCCTTCAGTACAGTTTCTCTTGCAGTGAATAGGTTGGTGGATGCAGGAATTTTAATTCAAACGAATAACGCAAACCGCAATCGAGTGTTTGTTTACGAAGAATATCTTGCGATTTTGAGGAAGGATACCTAATTATGGCAAACAGGTGGGAACTTACAGAACAGCAAAAGGCAGTTGATATTTATTTAAAGGGTTGCGTAAATCTTTACGGCTTTGTCACGCCCCGTCAATTTTTAAAGGTTTATAATCGTTACAATATTCCTAAAATCAAAAAAGATGATTTGCTAAAATGGGGTCATAAACTATATAGACAATCGTATGACAGTTATACAATATATACGAACGCCATTATTAACAGTCGCGTAGGAAAAGAAAAGATTGACCAAATATGCTGTTTCCAAGAGGGTAAGAGGTATTATATGCCAACCGAGCAAGAGATTGTGGCGTATGCAAAGAATGATTATTACGAAAAAACAGAGTATACGGAAGAACTTTATCAATTCTTAACGAAACAATTAAAACTTTCAATTCTTGCGGCAAATGGTTTTATTGCCGAACTTTTGTGGTTCATCCGATTAGAAGAACCAATGTCGGCGCAATGTGGATTGTTTGATCCTTATGGCATCGTGCCAAAAGATTTAAAAGAAACAAATCAGTTGATTGAGAAAATTCAGAATGTCAATAACAACACCCGCAAGTGGGCTAATTGCGGATATACTCCAAAAGAACTGTTTAAAGAATACCAAAAGAATAATATATAAAAGTATGAATCTCCTTGTTTTACAGATACTGACAGTACAAATTTGTGAGACAAGGAGATTTTATATATTATGAAAGCAACAGGTGAGGTTGTGAGCGCACCCTGTGGGTGATGCAGCGAGCAAAACGAAGCGCCGCGGTCGACGATTGCGCCACACCCCAAGTGAGCGCAGAGCCGGGCACCGCAAGAGGAAAGGTGAGAAGAATTGAGGCTTGTGTTATAATAGGGCAAACCGCCTGAAACCCGCATAAACACTGGGGTTTTCGCTGGTTTGCCCCATTGAACGCATTGGTGTTGAAAACGGGTTTTGGACGGTTTTTATACATAGCAAAAGCGAGGTGAATTTCACCTCGCTTTTGTGGTTAATTATTGTTTAATAACGCTTGATTTATGAACTTGATAACGCCTTTATATCTACTGATTTCTGCCAAATCGCATTCGCCATAAAGAGGTGGAATCATAACTTGATTACCAACAACAGCAACATTTATAATACCCTCAACTCTGGTTAAGTTGCGATTGGCATTTTGAGAAATGAATTTATATAATGCATCGTTTAATACATCAGTGCAAATGATATTAAAACGCATCATATTGCCTGCTTCCATTCGATTTACCCACGGCGATATATTTAACTCTTTGTTTGCCTTTTTATTGATGCGGTCTTTTGCATTATTAAAATCTTTCTTATTGAAATTATCCGTTCTATAAATTATGGTTCTCAATTTGAAGATTTTCTTTAATCGAAAAAATCGAACATCTTCTGATGTAGATAGTTGATTTTCTTCATTTGTTAAATTCTCAAAGATATTGACGATTTTTTCAAAAGTCAAATTATTATCGTCATTAAAAATGACAGGTTTATAAATGTTTTCTTTTGCCTCTTTTTTAGCAGTACGACTACTGTGTATGAGATATACAATGCAACCAGTAGCGATAACAAAAAAGATAATAGCGACAAAAGACGGAACAAACAAAAATAAGATTCCAAAGCCGATTGAAATAATGGTTGAAAGAATAGCAATTAAAGAAAGCGTTGCTCGCCTTTGAAGTTTTTTAATATGTAATTTAAGTTCTTCGTTCAACTAAATCACCTCGTTTGATTTATTATATCACAACAGGTTCAAAAAGTAAATCTTGCGGTATATTTCTCCCACAATTACAGATAATAACAACACAATTTGTAATTTAAGGAGAAATGTATATATGAAAGCAACTGGGATTGTGAGAAGAATTGATGAATGAGGTATAATAACACCAAGAGCTATAAAGCCGCATAAACACTGGGTTTTTCGCTGATCATGTCCAAACAATTATCGAGAAAACAGGCGGTTTTATGCCTTAGTTTCTAAGGAATCGAGGTGTTATAAGCATAGAATGTGCCGGATGAGCAACCTCGCTTATCCGGCTTCTTTAATATTCCCTGTCGCAAAACTTGTATAAGATTTGCGACAAAACAAATCATAATAAAACAAAAGAAAAGTCTTTCTTATTTTGAGTTCACTTGACAAATCAAAATAAAACAAGTATAATGAGACTGTAATTTTGAGTTGGAGGAAACGTAATGCAACGATCTGGTGAATATATCAGCAACCTAACCGGAGAAGCAATGTATAAGTCTTTTAGACCTGCTCCTTTACCTCCGGTACTTAATATGGATGATGAGATGATTACTCAATTGACCAGTGCAACAAAAGCCTTGGCCACTTTGGATACGCTTTCATCTTTCATTCCGAATATGAATCTCTTTGTTTCAATGTACGTTCGCAAGGAAGCGTTATTGTCTTCTCAAATCGAAGGCACACAAGCAACACTTGAGGATGTCTTGGATCCGCTAATCGAAAAAAATGCAAATCAAAATGTTGCGGATGTTGTCAATTATATTAAAGCTGCAGAATTTGCACTTGAGAGAATGAACACCCTTCCTCTCTGCAACAGGCTGATTAAGGAAACCCATGCGGTGTTAATGTCTGGTGTTCGTGGACAGGAGAAAAATCCCGGTGAATTTAGAACTTCTCAAAACTGGATTGGTGCTGCAGGGTCGTCTCTAAAAAATGCACGTTACATTCCGCCGAATCCGGAGGACATGATAAATGCCATGTCT
>Ga0233373_1000029_pt1 | contig 21028 bp, 20 predicted proteins | sample ElkDunMinimDraft_5_FD_180685 | JGI IMG/M metagenome (GOLD analysis project Ga0233373, IMG submission 180685) | Fecal eukaryotic communites from dung pellets of Tule Elk in California, USA - Elk Dung E0 | ecosystem: Host-associated > Mammals > Digestive system > Large intestine > Fecal | place...
AAGCGAGCCGCTTCACGGTCTAAGTCTGATTTTTTACCACGAGTTGAACGACCTTCGCGTCCACCGCCAGTGCCACCACCGAATAAGTTTGAAGTTTGAAGTGGAGCAGGTTGAGCAGGTGTTGCAGGTGTAGCCGGAGCTGCAGGCTCTGCAGGTGTTGCTGGTGTAGCAGGAGTTGCAGGTGTAGCCGGAGCTTTTGCATCAGCTTTTGGAGCTTCAGGTTTTTTAGCGTTAGCTTGTTCGCCACCAGTTAAAGCAGGTTCGATAACTTCTGATTCGAATTTTGATAATACTTCTAAGTCTGCATCTTTAGCTTTTTCTACTGCCGCATCGAATTCTGGTAACTCCACGATGTTGCCTTTTACACCTAAAGAATTTAACACCTTATTTACCGCTGCTGGAATTTCAACTTGCTTGCCTTCTAAATTAATTTTTGCCATTACAATTTCCTCCTCTGTGCTTTTTGCACTTATGTCGTTGTTTTTTGGTTCTACTACAGATTTTGGAACAATGTCTAGATTGTCCAGTTCTGCAAAAGATTTTAAAACCTTTACGGGTTTTGCGGCTCTTGCGCCTTTGGGTTTGAATCTGTAACGAAGGGTAGTTTCTGTTACAAGAAAAGTATACTCTCCGCAGACCACAGTTGTCTCGCCCTTCTTGTCGGTCTTGCCGACTTCACCAGATTTATAAAACTCTAACGATTTTATTAGTCTGGTTTGCCCACCCAACGTAATGGTGGTATCTTCAAAAGCCATGACGTCTGCACCTCCCAACACAATACAATTTGTGCGTTATGCTGTGATAACGCAACCCAAAGTTTGAAATCATGTAACAATGATTATGTACACAACCAAACCTTTAAAAGTATAATACTCCCACATACATCTGTCAGGCGTTGGCACCACCCTCTTTCAATATAGAAATCGTTAACAGCTTTTTCCTTCAAAATCGACACTTACTCGACTTTGAGTGAAGAAATCAGTTCTCCGAGTATGTTGGGATGGACATTATCACACTCTATAGTGCTGAAACCATTAGTGCTATTACTCTCAAATTTGAGCAATCTTTTGCTCATTAAAGGCAACGGGGCATCAGTAAACTCGAAGCCGTCTGCTTTATTCTTGGTAATGAAAGTATAAACATCCTCTTCTCTCAAAGGAGTGTCTGCAGTGCTCGTGCCTATTAATAACTGGAAGGTCACTGTGTCAGTAGCCATAGCGAAAGGTTCAGAAGTTAAATGCTTGGGTACTTGTAAAAGCCCACCTGAAACATTTGCTATCCCATAATAGTTGATTGGACCTTTATCGATTCGTATATCTATTAATCTCAACTGTTCATTAAATGATTCCACGACCTCTAACTCATTACAATAAGATAACATAGCTAAAGAACTGATAGTCGTATGTTGTACATTATGCTTAGAGTGTGGTGTTAAGATACCACATACACCTTTTACATTTAAGGAATCATATAACTTGATAAGATTAATGAGAGGAGCTTCTAATAAAGAATTGCATGTTACTTTCATCGTATTCCTCCTACACTAGTGTTCCTGCATTTAGTTAATAAATCATCTAAGAACAGAATATTGTGCTTTTGCTCTTCAGTCAGACTACCTAAATCTTTAGCCTGTGCTTTACCTTTGAAAGTACCTAAGCTAGCTTTTCGAGATTCAAAGTTCCTCACACCGTGGATAGTAGGTTCAATAACTTCAAAGTGAGATTGGCTCCCACCTATATCGACCTGAAGGGATACTTTAGGTATACTATCTACTTGAGAACTTTCACTGATTAAATCGGAAAGAATAGCTTCAAACACTTTGGCAAACATGCTAATTAGAAAGATAGGACTTTTACCGGAAGGCAAAAGAACATCTTTCTCGAAATCCATGTAGTCTTCTTCCGGTAAATAATAGGGCATTACATCGGCTAGCTTAAAACCGTGTGGGATAATGATTTCTGGATATGCGATAAAAACAGGCACAGCGGATTTTAAACTCACCAAAATACTGTCACTAGTATAATCACCTTCTAAAAGTTCCAGAAAAGTATTACCCATTAGAGAGCACCTCCTGTGTCCAGAAGTCCTAATATGTTCTGGATATCTCCAACTTCTTCTAATCCATCTAGCTCACCTGCTTGACCTTCAAACATTGTGAGGTTTGCAGATTGTGCTTTACGTAAAATGTAAATCACTTCATCTACAGTTTCCTTGTTATACATCCCACTTCTGATTGCTTTAATACTGCATGCACTATTCATGTTAAGTGAAGCAATTAAATCATTGTAGGCTTGCCAATTAACTGGGAACACTCTAGGTAAATCAAAGACTGGACCTTCTACTAACTGTCTACGATTGTTAAGTTCACGTAGACCTTCATCATCATAATACTTAGACAGTCGATACCATTCAACAAATTGTTCAAACTCTGCTAGAGGTAATAAATAAGAATCCTCAAAATCAGCAGATGTATGAGTGCCTTTCTGATACCCGAACTGTCTGCGCCACTTACTTTCTAAAGTAGAAAAGTATGCTTGATAGATTTCTCTTCCTTGAGGGAAAGGTTTAATCTTATCAGACTTACAACCTAAAAGTATTTTGTGGAGATTCATAAAATTATAATCCACTCCAGTTATAGCTTTAAAATTACTTTTATTGATATTGTAAGATACAGTGGAATAAGAAAGCATTTGAGTTGTAAACTCACCATCACGCACATTAGCCGCTAAATCTTGGTCAGCAGATAAGATGTAAATATCTTGACTGTCACCATACATTCGGCAGTAGTTGTTAATAACGTAGTCTGCTTCCTGACCTTCTACTTCAAGGATAGGAAAACCAATACGAGTTAGTAATTCTTTGAGTGCAGTTATTTCCCACTCAACTAACGGGTTTCTGTTACGACCAGACTTGTAACCTGTAGATTTAGATAGAGCAGGCATCTTACCTACTTTCTCAAAAACCGCAATCATGTCTTTATCTTTTCCATAATAAGCGGCAACCTTCTGGAAGAAGTAAGGAATAGAACGTAACTTAAATTCACTACCCTCTCCGAAGTAAGATGAACTAGCTGACGCGCCAGTGTACATAATGTTGCTAACGTCTAAGAGTAACATAATTCATCCGCCTTTCTGTAGAATGCATACAAGCTAATTTCATCAATTCGACTACTTACAGGTATTGTTTGTGAGTAATTAAATTGTGAAAGCATGTATATAAAATACTTTGTTTTCTTATTATGATATTGAGGTAATACATCTTTGAGTTCTTGATAAACCTCGAAATCAAATTCAGCATCACGCTTCAACAGTGTGTTAATTAAATTCACTAAACGTATTTTGTATTCTGCACGAGTAACATCAGTTACTGCTTGTAAGTCCATTAACTTATCTACCAAAATTCTTTTCTCCATAGGAGTGCCTGCGTAGTTTAAAAGTACTTCTTCAGCTTCAGATTTCTTTTCAAAAATCTTTACGTCTTGTAAGTCCTTATTAATACCCATCTTCAAGTTAAATAGTTTTTCTATTTCTCCCTTAGTGTATTCAGGAGCGTTAAAGATAGATTTATAAATATCCACAGGTAAGCGGTCTGGATGTAAGTTCCAATAAGAGATAGGCTTTCCTAAAACAATTTCAGAGTTAATACTAGATTCGTCAGAGTATGAACCAACTAAGAACTCTAAGTCTGCATCTACAATATCTAAACAATCTAAGTAGTCTCTCACTACTTGGATAGCCTTCTCATTCTCTAACAATGGACCTGCTGTTAATTTACCTTTAAATGTTTTCGGACTCTTATCAAGCAAAGTTTGTTCCTCAGGAGTTACTTGACCTCTAGAAGCCTTTGCGGCTAGTTTCCTTAATTCAGCTGTTTCATAAACCAAAACAAAGTTCTTAGCTATTTCCTTTTCCTTTTCTAGTAATGCTGTTAAATGAGCTTTACCTGCAGGCGATAAAAGGTTATAGTAGTTTGAACGTACGCGTTGAGAATCCCCACTAAAATCATAAGCAATCATAAACTGCCCTCCATTTCATATACATGAACCGTAGCACCTTTTCCATCCTCGAGTGAGGCAACTTTTGTTAAAGTGGCTTTTTCAAAACCGTCAAAATGACTTGACTGCAACTCACCGTTTACAGATGAAAAAACTATCTTAAAAGTTCCTGCTGAGTATGTAACTGCTTCTACATTTGCTTTACTGTATACTCCACTGATGGATGTATATAGTTGTTGCACGGATTGCTTATCCGGCTGATTTTGTACGAATTCTTCTGTCATAGTCTCTACGCTTTTAGCCTTTGTCAACACACTATCTCTGTACTCAAAAGATGTAGGAATTAGTAATAAACATCCTAACATGACACCAATACATACACATAAGAAACCAGGTTTTAGCTTTGGCTTATTCTTGCCGTCTTTAATTAGCATTTGCTTCGGAGAAACTTTTCGTACAGTCTTCACCGTCGCTATATCTTGTAAGTGTGGTAGCAGGAAGAAAACTTCTTCAATCTCCTCTTTCCACCCACGCTCTACAAAAATTGTTACAGGATGCTCTGGGAAATTATTAACGAATTTTATTAGTCGTTCTGAATTACAAAGCTCTCCATAAAGAAACTTGCCTGTTACTAAATCAAATAGAGCAACTCCAACTTCGGAGTCAGCTCTATAAATGTGTATCATTTATCTGACGATAAGAACGAGATTGCGATTGTATTACCATCAGTATACACCTCCTTTATTGTTGAGATAGAAAAGGCTAACTTTAATGCTTTCTGTAGCTCTCCCATGTCAACCTTGATGACTAGGCTTATAACATTACTATCTAAATTTTCGGAGATTACTTCCCCTTTATTTTCTAATTGTTTTACTACTTCTACGTCTTCCCCACCTAAAGAGTGAATAGACTCTTGCACTATTTCTCTAGCGTTTGTGGTTTGCATTAATGGTTGAGCTACTACAAAGAATACCATCCATAAAGTGAGCAACACAAAAACTACCTGCATTAAGAAGAATGCGAATACTTCTGATTTTCCATCGCTCACTTTAAGTGCATTACCTGTTTCACAATCAATGACAAAGGGAGTGTAATCTTCCTTTGTCATTCGCTTCTTTAATATTTTTATTGGATAATTAAATTGTGACTTCATACTTCACCTAAATAAGCTATAGGTATTTCTACCTCTTTGCCCCTAACTTTTAGAGAGTGTTTTGAAAGTTTCTGAGTAAAGATTAAACTACCATTATCTAATACTAGCACGTCATCTTTTTGGAAATATAAGCCGTTACCTATAGCACTAGAATTAATCTTGTATCCCGGTTCTAATATTATTCTTTGGTGGTTAGGAGTGAATACATTCAATACCTGACCATCTCGATTATCCTCCATCAAGATTGCTATACCATTTATAACTTCTATGTCTGTATATTCTCCTCTAAAGAAATCGCTAAGAAGCATTAGAGTTTGGTTTACACAAGACAGAATATAAGCTTCCTCTTCTTCTACATCTACGACTATAGCTAAAGGTAATGTTAACCTTTGTAGCATACGGAATCTTCTTCCGTGAAGATTAATTGTATCATCTTCATTAACTCCTAGATAGAATCCTAAATAGCTTCCGTTATGGTCTGCTAATAAAATTCTTTTCTGGGTTGACGAAGTTTTATGGTGTAAGAAATTAGATGGAGAATGTATTAACCAACCATCTGGGTAATGATAAATATTCACTTTCATATCCTGATAACTTCTCACTTCTTCTACTTCAGAACTTTCCAAACGGTGTTTTCTCTTTTCAAAGATAACTTGGTCACCGTCTATCTCATACTCAAACTCGTCTAACATACGATAACTGTTACCTTCTAATACCATGTATTGACGAGTATCACCTTCACCTAATTCAGTGTCCATTGATAAGACAACTAAATCTTGTGTGACTAACTCTATACAGTATTCTTCGAATGGAACTTCAAAGATTATTTCATGTTTCATACTAGCCGCAAAATGTGCATTCATGTGTACGTTTCGTATAATACAAAACATAGTGTCTGGAAAGAATTCACGTAAATTGATTTTAGCTAGTTCATAACTATTACCAAAATGAATTGTTCTACACGGATTAAATTCTTCTCTTTCTAATAACTCCTGAACATCCATTAACGATGGTTGTAATAAGTGTTCATCGCTCACTTCTAGATTATCAGGATTATAGAATATAGAAGTAGTCTGTACTAAATTTTCCTTCATCGTCTACCTCCAAGTATCTAGTTTAAGTAGAGCTTCCTCTATTAAAATTTCTCCATTGATTAAAGCTTCTTTGATTACCTTCTCAAGAGATTCACCTTTAGAAGTTAATTCTTTAAGATAATCAAATTGTTCGTGTAAATCTAATTTCAATAAGTTGGCTTTCACTTCATCGTTAAACTCAATGTGTTCCGACACAACTTTAATTCCTCTAGGTATAATGCCCTTATTACAGTTTGTACAACCAATAGGTTGTTTGATAGTTTCTAAACCCAAGAAGTTTAAAAGCTTCTCTTCATCACTACCCTTATCATATTTCTCTTTTGCTACACCACCACTGCAGTCTTTACAGCAAATAGAGAACTTGTCCTGATAAGAAATTACATTAATAAAAGGTATTAAGCTTAAGTATTTATCTCTAAACAACTCTTCCAACTTGTACATAATTCTAAACACTCGGTTGGTATGGATGGTTGTTAATACATGCACCCCTGCGGATACTAAGTTAAATACTGCTTGTCCTACCTCTGGAGTGATTACTTCGTTAAGGAAAACTACATTTAAATCCATCTTCTTAAAAGCATCTACATACTCTTCCAACTGTTGTGGGTTAGAGTATTCGTATTGATTATACTTTCTAAGATATTCTATCGGGTCATCTAATGAAGCAATAGCTAACTTTCCTAGCTCCTCCATCTCTTTACCAACAGCATTTAAAGTTGTACCTTTACCACTTCCGAATACTCCAGAAACTAAAGTTAAACCACTTGTAGTGTTTGCACTTTTGTGTAGCATCTTTTCTGTAGCTTTGTTAAAGCCTAACTTTGGAATGCTAGGTGCATCGTCAAAATCAAATAACCGAACTGTTAAACTCTTTCCTGCAATTGACTTAGCTACTTGACATCGACTAGGAAACAGAGGGTCAATTAATCTAAATCGTGCAGATGAAGCTATAGACAAGTTTGCCTGTTTATGACCAACAGCACTTCTGTTTTTAAGCATGTCAGCAATAATAGACTCTACCATTAATTTGTCTACTTTGTATTTACTTTGGTGAGCTAGGTAGATACCCTGTCGGAAGTTTACTACATAACTAAATGTACCATCGAAATTAGATTCAGCATCAAAGTGTATATCAGTACATCTTTTTCTTTGTGCATCCAATAAGATAACATCTGTAAGTAGTCTCACATTAGGTATGAAGTTTTTACGTAGATAAGGTAAGACATAATAAATCTTACTAACGTTTTGGAAGTACATCATAGCTATTTCTTTATCTTCCCTATTAGCCGCAGGTAGTACTAAATGTAAAGATTGGTCAGCCTGCTCTATAGAATACTCGTCACTCTTTAAATGCATTTTGGCCTGTTCAGGTTCTTCTTGTAACAGATAAACCTTCTTGTTAGTTTGTAAATAAGAATCTAACATCTCAAACCAATCTGGAACTAAACAATCCAAATAGGCTAAGTTGCTAAGTATTTCCCACTTGTCTCTGATTCCCGACACTTCTAGAAATCTACGGAATATTTTCACGTACTCTTTCTTAACGTATGCTTCTAAATTAATGTCATTCATATTACCACCATGTTAAGAAAAAGAGACCTGTACCGTAGGTAATAGCGCCTGATATAACTACTATGGATAAATAGTTAATAAATGAAACTATTTTCTTTTTCATCTTCCTCTCTCCTTGCTATACACTGTAATGCGAAGACTCTCAATAAATTATGTGTGCTCTCTAAAATCTCTTCCTCACTATCCTTATGATTTCGTAGGTAAATTAATTTATCTAACTCAGGATATCTTGTAGTTAAACTTCTAAAAGAATCTAACTCATTTTGAGGTACTGTTGTAATCTGTAAACAGTATTTTAGAAATTCTATTTTGTTAGAGCTAGTATTGGACCTAATACCACTATCATCTCTTTCTAGTTCTAATAGAATAGATTCGTTAGCTACACCAATAGTATGTACGATGACAGAGGCAATACCTTCAAACTTTAATAAGTCTGTATTAAAAAGTAAAAACTTTGTAAATAATATTTCGATATTGCTTGTGCTTATTTGATTTATAAATTTACGAGGCAGGTCGGTATTAGAAATAATTGAAACACAAAATGGCTGTTTTGATGATTCCGCTATTTCATCAGCCGTTTCCAGTATTGCCTTGTAAGCTTTAAATGTTGAGCGTTTAGGTTTATATTCTAAGAAAATTAAACCTCTTAAATTGGGCGTTGACTTCACTGATTCTAAGACTTTATCATATGAACTAAAACACATAATCTGTACGTTTAAATCATATTGGTCAATCACCTCAATTACTGCTTCACTAAAATAGCGAGTGTAGATAATAATTGTTTCTTCCAACTAACTAAACCTCCTGCCTTTCGTAATGTAATTAACTATTATAATATTTTCTTAAAGCCCATAGATTCTAACTCTGAAATAAGTTCATCAGTTAAACCTTCAATTCGAACTCTATCCCGTAATTCGTTTACTTGTTTTTCTAAGATACTTCCTCTAGTCATTTTATCTGTCATAAAGAATATATTGTTTTTATGGATAAACGTATTCTCGTGCAACTGATAATAATCATTTCCTTTTGTACTAGGGAAGTCCGGGAACAACTTAGATAACACTTTACCATCTAGTTGAATACCTGATAGGGAAATAGTATTTCTAACTTCGGCTTCTGTCATGTGTTCTTCTCGCGAGTGATGATGCCACATTTTAAAGTAGTAAGTAATTCCATCTAACTCAAGAACTCCTTTACCTTGGTACATGTGACCAAAAGCTTTAGCACGGTCTTGATGGTATTTTAATTCCTCGACCTCTACAGCACCTTTACTCAAAAGTTTATCATAAATAGATAACTTCGATTCTGGGTTACTGTTATCTTTAAAGTCTAGGATTTTTACTCCACCGAAATCCTCTAAGGCTTTTCCAATATTATCAGTTAAACCTTCGTAGATACTTGCACGACCTAAGTGACCTACTTTTCTTCGGCGGTCACTTTCCCTTTCTAACTCTTCTTTAAAGTAGTAAATACCTTCGGAAGTCAAAACAATATTTTTGTCTCCGTCATACTCCACAGTTGCATCCTCAACTTTAGCGTAAGACTTGTCAGAAGAGAACACTGAACTAAATCCAATCCGAGCTTCTACTTTTTGTTCAGCTAACTTTAATGAATGAAGGTAGGTATATTCTAAAGAGCGAGCTACTTTTTGTGGCTCTTCTGAATAAGGTAATTCAGAATATAAAGTAATTATGTTTCCTTCATAATCTATATCCACTAGTAAAGCAGTCTGTTCCTCACCCTTGTAATCTACTCTCTTGCCTTTATATAAACGATAACTTGATATTAAACCCATGTCTTGCATTGTATGGTATACACCCATCTAATCTCAGCCCCTCTAAATTTATTTGGATTACAGAATTTGTTTGAAGTCCATTGAGTCTAGCTCTGCAATAATTGAATTAGTTAAGCCTTCAATTTCAACAAGAGCTTTTAATTCAGTTACACGTTTCCCTGCAATACTTTCTGGAACAAACTTATATGCAGTAAAGAATACATTTGTATCATGAACGAAAGTGTGATTAGCTAGAGAGAAGGAAACATTGCCTTCTCTCTTTAATGAACTAGGGAATAATTCTATTAAGATTTTTCCATTTACAGAAATACCTGATAGTTGAATAAGAGCTTCAACTTCTTTCTTAGCCATATACTCTTCTGACTTATGGTGATGCTGCATCTCAAAGTAATAAATAAATCCATTCAGTTCTAGTATTGCTGTAGCTGAATAAATGTGACCTGTCTCCTGTGCTTGAATCTTTAAATAATTTAGTTTAGAAATCTCCATTGCTCCTAGACTAAGTAACTTAGCATAGATAGTGTTGGGAACTTCTTTTGGTTGCTCTACTTCCTCAGCATCAAAACTAATTAATTTAATTGCTCCTAGGTCTTTTAGCATTTGACTAGCTTTGGCAGTTAGACCTAGTGAACGACTTACTGCGCTTATCCCTAATACTTTATCGTAAATAGCTTCGTTCTCATACCAACCATCTTGACAGCAAAAGATACCTTCTGGTGTGTAGATAGCATTACGCTCAGCATAGTAAGTTTTATGTACAGACACTGTACTACTAGAGAAGATGGAAGTTCTATTTAGTGCTATGCTTTTCTTCTTATCAGTAGTTAACTTTACAGAGTGGAAGAAAGTATGGTCTAGTGCAAATGCAATTTCATGCTCCGAGTCTACGAAAGGAGATTCAGAAAATAAAGTAATTGTACTACCTTTATAATCAACATCAACCATTAACCTTTCAACTAAATCTCCTTTGTGGTCTCTAACCTTACCGTTATATAACGAGTAATTGTCTACTAGACCTGATGCTTTCATTTCATTAAATACTCCCACTAAGTCCACTCCTCTTTGTTTTATTTTTTAAAGTCAATTAATTTAACTGCTTTACAGACATGTAACATAGCTTTACATTTTCCATCTACGCCATATCTTCTACTATGTGCACTTAAGTTTCTTAATCGGTCGTACTTGTACTCATCATGTTCCCAACCAATTGGAGAGCAGAATATACCTTCCGGAGTATAGACAATGTTTTTACGTTCATGGTATTTTACATCAGCTATAATCTCCTGCGTTATTGGTTTCCTCTTACCAAAGATATTGTTAAAGAACCCACCTAGCTTTCTTGTTTCTTTGCTAGGTGGGTTGCTTTCTTGTTCTTCTCTTGTCTTAACAGTATGTAAGAAGGTACGGTCTAGTGCTGACTCCACTTCCTCTTTTACTTTAGAAAATGGGTAAGTTGAATACAGAGTAATGATATTACCTTTAAACCTAATGTCAACCATTAGTCTCTTAACGGAATCACCTCTGTAATCAACCATGTCCTGCTCATAAATAGTGTAACTTTCTACTACACCTATGTCTTGCATTTCGCTGAATAGTCCCATTATGTTACCCCTGTATGGTATGTTATTTACTTACTAATATCAAGCTTGGGCTACCATTGAACCCATTAATCTTTTACCTTTGTATAACTGTATTAAAATGCTACTCTCCTCAGGAGTATCAAAGTCTTCTTGACGCACATAAAGCTTTGAATCTTTCCCATAAGGAATGTGGTATTGATAATATCTTGGACCCCAACTAGCAGGAGTAGGTTCAAGCTTTGTAGCCATTTTAGCTACTTGAACTAGCGTGATATCGTTTGGGTGTTTAAACTCATTTTCTAAAGCTAGAGATTCTAATTGAGGTACCGTCAAGGCTTTCATGTTTAGAACTGTTCTAGGTTTAGGTGCTGGTAAACGACGAGATAAAGCAGCAAGATTTCTTTGTAAATATAAAACATCTCGGATATCTATAGTACCACCGAAAGCAGATGGGTGACCTCCTACCTCATAGAATGTTTGCATTAAGCTAAGAACATCACGACCGAAGTAATCACGCACTGATAACGAATATTCATTACCCGTACTTACTATACATACGCAGGCGCACTTATATCTATCAGCAATCTTGTTAGCAATTAAACCTTTGTTTGCCCAAATAATTTCATTGTTAATGGATTGATTTAAATACCCAGTTAAATCAACTAAAGCAAATTCACCAATCATTTTTGGCTCTACTACTGCTTCTAATTGATTTATATATTTACGAGTATTACTTCGTAAAGTTTCTAATTCATCTAATAGGTCTGCTCTTTCATAAGACAGTAATGGTTCTTTATTTAAGAATAACTTATTAATTAAATCTAAACGGTTATTACGGAATGCCGCATTTATTGGAGGTGCTACAGAGAATAGTACAAAACGTTTTGTACTAATAAAATTCTGTTGAGCGAAACTAAACTCCAAAGGGAATACTGCATCTTGAGCATCTTGGTAAAGACCAAAACAATAGTCGTTTGGACCGTACGCTCCATCGGCATAAATAGATAAGAATGGATAGAACGTAAGCAAACGTTTAAAGTAATCGTAATCGTCAAAACGTTCTGCGTCAACCCACGCCATAAGTAGTTCGTAAGTTACACATCCTGCAGACATTACAACTCCGTCTCCCCAAAGAGAAGGATTCACTACTACGAGTGAATCCGTTATATCAGAATGTTCTATCACACCACGGTGATGGTCTAGCACAATAACTGAAGCTAGGGAATTTAAATACTTTAAAGTCTCTGGCTCACTACAGCCAGAGTCACAAATTATACAAAGACCAGAACGGTTTTGTAAAAGTATAGATGGTAAGTTAGGGTCGATACTGTGAGTACGTTTAGTGTAGTGAACTATCTCGTATCTCTCGTAACCTATCAAACCAAAAAGAGTTTTAAATTGCAGAAGGCAACTTAAACCATCCACATCATAATCTCCATATATAGTAATATGGATATTTTTATTTATTGCATCCTTCAGTATTTTCAGTGCATTTTCTAAATACGTTAATTTCATTGTCTAGTCCTCCAGTAACATAGAGCGTCTTCTACCAATAGGAGCTGGCTTAGAAAGTAAATTGTCTTCTAGAATCTTAGGTTTCTTTCCTGTAAACTTAGGTTCTAAAACAACCGGCTCTCCTGTTTGGAAATACTTCTCGTCAGCTAGTCTATGAGGAGACTGCATATTACATAGTACTGTTAGTGAATCTATCTGACGAGTAGCCGCTACATAGATTAATCGGTTCTCCTCGTCCTCTTGGAACTTTTGGGCTTTTGGTGATAACACTAAACCCGGTGGAACTTTATCTTTTTCAAGATTTAAAATAACATGATTGAACTCTAAACCTTTCGTACCATGAATAGTACAGATGTTTAGTTTACCAACTTTACGACCACTACCCATATATTTGTAGATAGTTTTCTGTAAGTTCTCTACGGCAGTACGTAAGTTAAATCCTACCGATAAATCTTCTTTAGCCCATTGTAAAATTAAATCAGTGTATGGGTCCTCTTGAGCTTCAGTTAAATAACTGAAGTAGTTCTGATAGAATAAATCTAACAGACGCTCTACACAGTCAGACGCAGTAATAGATTGACTTTCTCGTGCAACTTGTTGTACGAAGTTTACTTGTTCATGAATACTGAAGTAACGTTTTGAATCAGCGTATAGCGGAGTTAAATCTAAGTTGCCCCATAATTGAGCGGTAGGACATGTAGCGGAGACTCCAGTCTTTTCATCGAACTGGAAGAATTCTTCGATGGCTTTCTTAGGGAATGGAAGTAAACGATTCAGTAAACGTAAACCTTTTTGTGATTTAGAAATGAAACACTCTGTTAATGTTTCAATGAACAATGTGTAAATTCGATGTTGCATACAGTTATGAGCATTAATGAAATTAGCCTGAATCTGCCGTTTGTATAGATACCTAGAAAGTACGATAGATTGGTTTTTATTTCTAAATAGAATACCAACATTACCTGTAACTTTCTCTTTGAGAATCTTGTCAACAATTTCAATTTGCTCTGTTATTGTCTTGTACTCAATTCGGTTTAATTCTCCACCACTCTTGGTAGTTCGAATCTCACGAGGAAGTCGAGAATCAATCGCTTCAATTACATTTAAAGCAAATGGCATTGTTTCTTTACGACAACGACGATTAACAGCTAAATCAAATTGTGTAGGCTTGTAACCCATAATCTGTTCAAAGTTTCCTATTGCATTCTCAACTGCTCCTAAGAAGGAATAGATTGATTGGTCCCCATCACCAACTGTAATAGTTTTCGTGTCTGGACCGACTAATGAAGAATAGATACTAAACATAAGTGGTGTAAAATCTTGTACTTCATCGGCAACAATTATGTTAAATATTGAACGATAATGTTCTCGAATCTCAGGTACTTTGAGTACTTCATTAGCTAAACGTAACATATCAGAGAACTCGTTTAGTCGTAACATTTTCTTACGAGCATCGTACTTAGTGAATATATCACGTAAATACTTTGGTGGAATCTGTGTGTTTTGTAAAGCTAACTCAAATTGAACTGAGTCCGTTAATGGCTTGTCTAGTGGAGTTTCATATAACATAAGACCCACATATAAATCATAAAGCATTTTTGCATCATTAATTAAGTTTTGTGTTACCTGTACAGAACTCTCAGAAAGAGTTTTTTCTACTGTTGCACGGAAGTGTGCATTAATGTTTTCATCTTTAGATAAAGCAAACCCACGTAACTTAAGAACACCTAAGTTATCCTTTACAACCTTATCAGCATAAGAGTGTAAAGTAGTTGCGTATACTCCAGGCTCTACATAATTACGTGCGGCAGGTGAAGGTGAAATGTATTTCAACTGCGTTAGTAAATTGTAAAAACGTGCATGAACAGTGTCAATATCACTAGCATTGTGTTTGTTGTACACGATACATAAAATTCTATTTTGTGGAATGGTAGTAGGAATTCTATCTCTAGGACTCTTAACTCCTGCATTATGAAGTGCACCTTTAACCATGAAATCTAATTTCTCAAGGTTTACCATAAGCTGAGTTAAAGTTGTCTTAGTGCCACCCGCAGGGGCACTAATCAACTTGTGTTGGTCTTCAGCTAATAAAACTTCCTTTACTTCTTTATCAAGAATATAATTATTCTTTTGATATATTGTTTCAATTATGCCTTCAATTTTTCCTCTGTATGACATTTTATCTCCTCCAAGCTAACTACTATGTTCTCTACTCCTAATCCATCTAGAGGGGATATAGAATGTCGCAATATAGAGTCTAGATGGAAGGTTTGCCCCAAGTCGCTTAAAAGCTTCTCTAGCACGCCATTCTCTGGAGTAAACCATCTAGTTCCTATTTCGTTAACTAAATGTCTTTTGTAATAAGCCTTACGTTTCAAATACTCCGAGAAACGTTCTGGCAATTGATACTTGTTAAGAGCTGAACCTAATTTACTGGATAACAAGTTGTTATAGTTTTCGGCTAAATAGTAAGGTGTTAAGAATACCAGATTATCAAAATTGTTTTCAATCTTATCCTCAAACATTTTCTTACCTTTAAATCCTAAATTAACACCTTTCAGGTTTAAGGTCTTATTTAACTCATCTACACGTATTACATAATCCTGTCCTTCGGGGCTTTTCCATCTAATCAAATCCTTACGCAGATTCTTAGTATTCCATGTTAAGTAAGTTCTTAACTCTTCTTCATCTGCATCAGAGAACCCAAAGATACTGCTACTGTCTATGAGGTCAATATCCACTTTTGTTTCTTCATCCTCAGTAGGTGCTATAGCGAATCCTTTTATATTAATAACTCTTGAATCTATATATCCCCAGAATGGACTTAAGCCTGCAACTCTCACTATGCTTGGACAATTAAAGAAATCCTCTGCTTCTTCGTGAATGAACTTTAAGTGAGGATTTCGGTGCAACCATAGTCTAGTGAATTCCTTTGCCATAGTTTCCGCCTGTTCTGGAGAAAGTAATAACTTTGATAAATTTCGGTAAGCTAATAATAAGAAGTCAATCTGCCCTATTGGGTCAACTGTACTATCGTAAGCTATATCGAAATATATTTTGTTTCTACGATACTTAGTTAAACCGAACACTGATAAGAATGAACTTAACAATTCATCTATAATCACATTCGGTTTAGTATCCACTATTACTTCAGCTTCATTTCTTAAGTGAACATTAGTAGGAACGTGTGTGATTACTTTATACTTTTTACTTAAACTGTTTGCTAAATCCTCTTCCATAGCTTTATGCTCATTGTAAGAGTTACTGTTTAAGTATAGATATAAAGAATACTTTGTACCTTCTTCGTCATACTCCCGTGTAGCCATTTCAATCTTTTCTACATGACTAAGTTCAGTACTGCCTTCTTCGCTAAAGTCTAACGGTTCTAAAAATACATAAACTGCATTTTCGGTTGCTACGTCAGTGTCACCTACAGAGAAGTTGTTATTAGTCAACAACGTTCTGTCATTGAATCGTTTAACAACTTCCTCTAATCCCTGTAGGCTCATTGCAGCGTACTGAGTGAATTCTCTTTCCATCAGCATATTTAAGGCTAAAATTAATTTGATGTCGTTTTCATTCTCAGGGATAGTTCCTTTAAATGTTGCGACCAATTCGTATAACTTTTGAGAAAACGAGGTTACTATTTCTATTCGCTGAGATTGTTCTTTCTGGGCGGCGGTATCCTCTGTTGAATTCACCGTCCCAGAAAGTTCAAACTGTTGCTTGTCTTCTTCCACTAAATCATCACTCCTTGAGTCTAGTTAATGAATCAAACAAATCTGTAACTCTAGCTACGGTTTCGAACTCGTCGGGTGTTGGTTGTACGATAGTCTTTACTACATCTACAACTTGAACACCATCGGAAACAAGCTCTATCATAGCTCGCTCTAATCCTGCATACAGAATTGGATTCTGACTTACAAAAACAAATTTAATCCCCATGCTGTTATAATAAAGAATAACACTATTTATCAAAGCTAAACTTCTTACGTTAGCCGAAGCAAATGCTTCATCATAGAAAATAGTATCATACCCCATTTGAACAGTGACATGAGTGATTGCGCTAAATGACAATACCTGATTCAGCATATCACCTTCTATAATCCTTGGAGGTAATTTCTGACCCTTATCATTAATAAGAAATAACTTTAGATGTCCATTGTTTCTGTACGGAACGTAGTTTAATTCTACTTTATATTTCTTTAGTGGCAATACTGAGTTAATTGCGAAGGCAACAGCTTCTTCAATCATAGCAATAATGTCTCTAATGTAATTCTCGTTTTTTGTCTGCAAGCTCTCATTCATAGATTTCAAGTTCTTAAGAGTCTGGCTACAGTAAGCAATCTCTGTAGCCAGATGCTCCTTCTTGCGTAACGCTTCCTCTGCCATTTCGTTACTGCGTTTCATATCTTTGAGTCTAAATTGATAAGCTGTTTTTAGTGTGTTAATTCTAGACATTAAACTCTTCCTAACGTAAACATTAATTTGTGGTTCTTGCCTAATTTGGCTAGCAGAAACTCTGGGCATACTTTTACCTTGACTGCCCCAAAACTAGCAAGAGATTTAATTAAACGGGCATCGGTTAAAACCACTGACTCTCTTGGACTACTTTGCATAGAGCCAAATAAATCGAATTCACCTTCCTTTACTATATCTTTGTTATCTAGCTTAAACACTGTTTTCTCGTTATTGCTAGATGTTATAATTAACTGCCTTTTCTCGAAGTCGAGAGATGCAGATAATTCCGAGGATTGTACAGCTAAGTTTATTTGTTTCGTATACTTATTTATACTTAGCGAGTAAATATTATCGGACTTTACTTTGGTTGCAAACTTATAGTCCAGTAGGACGTTAGGGTCAGTAATCTTACTTAAATTAGTTACTAACCATATACCCGACTTTGTTGTAGCGACTAGATTATTACCAATATATAGTTGCGTACAATTCATGGATTTCATAAATCTAATGAACTGAATTGGTACAGAAAACTTCTTTTGATAATCAACTTCATCGGTGTATATCAAACATTTTGAATCATCTGATATAAACAAAGTCTTACCGTCTACGTTACAATAGTTATCTTTCGTTGTACCAAATATTTCTATCATTCTTACGAAAGGACCGGGACTTGCTTGCAACGAATCACTAATGCTAATTTCCTTTAATTGCTGTAACGTCAAACCGTTTGGACTATAAATATCGGTTTCGACAGTTACACCGTTATATGTAATTACTACCTTATCTATAGTCGTCTCTAGTGTTAAACTATTATCGGTCGTTTTCGTATCTAGTTTAAATAAAGGAAATATTAAGGACAGCGGGATGGTATAAGCATCCCTAACAGTCTTCTCTGTCCCTTCTAAAACTTTTACCTTACTATCGAATGACGCCATCATATGAATGGAATTTAGTGTTGCTACAAAGGTAAACTTATTTTCGTCTAGTAAGACTGTAAGTTCTTTACATTTACCAAACTCAATAAAAGGATTAGGTCCACTAAATATTACCTTGTCTTGACGCATAAGCTTCCATCCTATCTCTGTAGCGTTTTACTAGAGTATCTCGAATGTCGCTAACCTCTACACGACACTCTTCTAATACCTCTGCTGTAATACCCGATACTTCTAGTGCTTGTATCTTTTCAGACACTTTAAAGAAACGTTGTTTTAAATCTAAATCTTCATTACCAAATCCAAACTTGTCCATATCTTGTACTAAGAATTTTAGATTAGGTAATTCTCTTTCGTTAGTCTTTTTAGCAAAAGACGCTTGATTCTCGTACTCTCTAATCTGGGCAATTAAGTTACGTACATCACTCATTGTTGCTACCTCCAATTATTGACTTTACTTCCCTGTAAGTTACTAGACGCTTTTCCTTTAGTATGTTAAAAATGATTCCTAAGTTAGGATTCTCTGACACTTCTATATCTTCCGTCAAGGCTTCAATAGGGTCTTTGGTTCTACTAATGGATAAGCTTTCTCTAACTTCTTTTCTATCTTTTGAAGCCTGATAAGCTTCTCTACTCTTCTCTAACTTTACTTCGTCTATAACATCTTCTCTTTTATGAAGAGTTAAAGATTCTTCCACTACTTCTTTGAAATAGCCATCTTCACTTAGTATTACAGGAATTATTCTGTGTCTAAATGAATCGTTGACTTCATTCACGTTACTACGACCTAATGAAGATAGATTGTATACCGTCGTTGTACCATGCGCCCAAGTCTCCCTAATCAAGTGACTGTGACCACAATAAATGTAATCGTAGACATCTGGCTTTATGAATTTACGTTTCATCCTATACTCAGGCATTTCTGTAGTTAATTTATTGTAAGCATGGTCAGATACTAAATCGTCATGCATAACTAAGTGTGAAAATTCTTTTTCTCCTCTTTCAGGTCTGAACCCATATGGAGTAAAAATAATTTCAAAGTCTTCATACTCTAAGATTGGGACTACTCTTAAATCCTGCGTTAGAGATGAACACTTTAAATGTGGATAAGAACTCACTATTCTTTCATCTTCTATCTCTCGTATAAACTTAAAGATTGGATTGTTCTTATAATAAGAGAACTCGTGATTACCCATGTTTAAATAGTTTTCATCAAAGTAAGATAGTAATAACTTGATGGCTTGGAAGGCATAATCGTTAAGAGTATCCTTTGTAGAACCCCTGTGAGCCACATCTCCATTTAAAAGGGAAATGCAGGTGTAACCCTGCATTTTGTATTTTTGAACAGTACGACCTAATCTTTCTATTATAGAAATAATCTCTGCATTATAATCGTACCTGTTTGCTAAAGAGTGATAAGCATGAACATCGGGAATATTGAAATGTGCTATTTTCTTAGTAGACGCACTTTCCATCTATTAAGTAAACCTCCTCTCGGATTGGACAAGAAACTCTAGTACCTGCAACGCTGGCTCTAGTTTCTGTAGCTAGTCTAGTGAACCTAGCTTCCTGATTGCATGCCGTAATCATTTCCCCTAATTTCATACACACATTAGCTAAAGTGCTTGGAAGAATACTTGAGACCTCTATCTCTGGCTCAACTCTAATATTATTTAATTCACTTAATACTATTTCTAATTGCTCTAAAGGTTTTACATTTAGACCTGATTCTTCGGAACTCACAACTAGCTTGTCCAATCCCTCACTAACCATAACTAAATTTTCTAGGCTTGTAATATCTAAATCTACTTCTAAACATGGTTGCAATCTTTCTAGACATTCTGCAACCTCTTGCACGTTCTCTAATAATGTTACGTCTGGTACAACAAATTCTGTTGGCTGTAATCTGCCTAACGAATTTTCTACTTCTAGGAATTCTTCTACTTTTGAATTAAAACTCATTTCAGGAACTTCCTGAATTCTTTCTAGTAATGTTAATGTCTCATCGCAGAAGTCTTCAAACTCTTCATAGAATGGATTAGTTAAAAGTTCCTCTACTTTGTCTACAAAATAATAATAAGGTATAGATTGAACTCGAGCATCTGCATCTCTTTTTTCTGCACGTAGAAGAGTCGCTTGCTCTTGGTTATAATTTATTGATTCAACTAACAGACTTAACATCTCTTCTGTTTGCTGATGGGTAGTAAGCTCTTTAACTAACTTATAGTTTTGTGCTGAATTACTCCCTGAAAATAAATTTACTTCTTTACTGAAAATGTTAATTAAAGAATCATTGATTTTAAGTACACCAATGTCTTGACTAGCTGTAGGGAAATTGTAATCACTACGCTCCAATTCTTCTCCTTCTACCTGTCTAAAGAATACTGGAGGTCTCCCTTTCTGGAAAGCAAATCCATATGTTACTCCATTCTTCTTAACAGAGAACATTGCTTCCTGTTCTTCTAAGTTAAGAAAATACTCCTGCTCGTCTTTATCAACCTGAGTTGAATCACACAGGAATCTAAGACAATCGAATAGTGTAGTCTTCCCTACACCGTTATGTTTAGAGTTTATTATAGTTATTAAGTCATCTATAACATAAGTATAATTCCCTCTAAACCCTTGAATATTATATAAACATATTTCCAACTGTGTAACCTCCTACCAACTTAAGTGGGTTTTATCTTATTATAAGATAAAACCCACTTTAAGAGAAAATACTTTACATGCAACAAAATGATTAGAAGAATTTCATTCTACGGCGAAGTAACCGCAGAATCAGATGTACGTGCCGGATAAAACGCATTGTAATGTTTTTGGGTAGTCACATACATCTGATTCCAAGTTTACTTGATTGATTAAATAAGGGAGATAGGTGAGTCGGACATACTCACCTAACTAGTATTACACCGACGACAGACGTCTATTAAAG
>Ga0233373_1000031_pt1 | contig 20587 bp, 19 predicted proteins | sample ElkDunMinimDraft_5_FD_180685 | JGI IMG/M metagenome (GOLD analysis project Ga0233373, IMG submission 180685) | Fecal eukaryotic communites from dung pellets of Tule Elk in California, USA - Elk Dung E0 | ecosystem: Host-associated > Mammals > Digestive system > Large intestine > Fecal | place...
ATAACCTCAAGAGATGCAAATGATGTATGACGTCTGCCCGATGAGTCAAATGGAGAAACACGCACAAGACGATGAATACCCGCCTCGCTCTTCATAAAGCCGTAAGCATTTTCTCCCTCAATGAGAATACAAGCTGATTTAAGTCCCGCTTCATCACCATCAAGATAGTCGAGAGTTGAAACCTTATATCCGTGACGTTCACCCCAACGATTGTACATTCTGAAAAGCATTTCCGCCCAGTCCTGCGCCTCAGTACCACCCGCACCAGCATGGAAAGTAAGAATAGCATTTTTAGAGTCATACTCACCTGTAAGAAGTGTTGAAAGAGTCTGTGCATCAAGGTCTTTTTCAAAGCTGAACACACCTTGAGTGCATTCTTCAACAAGACTTTCATCCTCTTCTTCATTGGCAAGGTCAATCATAACAAGTGCATCTTCATAATCACTCTTAAGTTTTTCATAAGCAGAAACTTTATTTTTAAGTGCACTTGTGCGCTGAAGCACTTTTTGTGAGTTCTGGATATCGTCCCAAAAGCCCTCTTGTGCTTGTTGCTCTTCAAGCATAGCAATTTCTTTTTTCATTTTTTCAAGTCCAAGGGCTTCTGCAAGGTTTGCAAGCTCGTCCTTATGACCAATAAGTCTTAATTTTAATTCTTCATACTGAAGCATAATTTTTCCTCACTTAAAATATAATATTCAATTAAATTTTACAGTCACTTGTCCGTACAATTATACATAAAATATATCAAGACAACCGTCATTTTAAGAGTTTGGGTAGATAATATCTTTTAAACAGCCCCCACTCTTGACGGATATGATATAGATTGCTACTGCTCTTCCTGAGCCGATGAGCTTTCTTCTACTTGAGTGGTTGATTCCGTAGTGGATTCAACCGCTTGTTGTTCTGCTTGCTCAAGTAAATCGGGATTTTCAGTGGTTGTTTCATCAGTTGATGGATTTGTTGTTACTATTTCAGGTGTTGTCGTGTTTTGAATTGCTGAAATATAAAGATTGTCATCTTTCTCACGGAGTGTGATTTTAAGGTACTTATCGGGTGTAGGTTCAATCATATCACCATTTTCGCCCTGCTCCCACGCATCACCTGCAAGACAAGCAACTGTGAGCACCACCGTATCAGCCGATGTTTTTTTATCAACAACCTTGGGAGTATATATTGGAGTAATACCTGTAAGAGGAATAGTATACGTTTCTGTTACCGAATCATAAGTAAAGTCGAAACCATAACCCTCAATTGTCTGGTGCACAGGTGTTACCTGCGTTCCAAAAAGCTCAACAAATTGTTCTTCTGCCGCCGATTTGGGTATTATAAGCCCGTTTTCATTACTTTCAAACGTGTCGGGGCTTAAATCACTTTTAAGAAGTGACCAAATAGAAATTTCCATAAGCTGACTCAAATCTGCTTTTGTTATATCGTCAAAAGAATCTGGGTCAATGAGTAAAACGGGAGTAAGAATTTTTTCGTATTCATCATAATTCTTACTTTTTTCAATGGCTGTTCCTATACCATTAATTGAACCAACAACTATTGTAGTTAGACCAATTGCAGCTAATAGCACAACAATCATACCTACAAAAAACGCAGATTTTCTTTTTCCTCTTCTTGCGCTTACTGTTTCTGCCATTTATCTCACCTGACCCTTTCCGTAAATTTTATATTTGAATGAATTCAATTGTGGAAGGCCTAATGGACCTCTTGCGTGAAGCTTCTGTGTTGAAATACCAATTTCTGCACCGAAGCCAAACTCACCACCATCAGTAAATGCCGTACTAACATTATGATAAACAGCCGCCGAATCAACTGAATTCATAAATTTTTCTGCAACCTCGTTGTTTTCAGTAACAATACTTTCACTGTGATTAGTGGAGTGTTTTCTGATATGTTCTATTGCTTCATCAACAGAAGAAACAATCTTAACGGACATTTTGTAATCAAGATATTCTGTTGCCCAATCTTCCTCTATTGCTTTCTCAATATCAGGACAAATTGCACACGCAATTTCATCACCGTAAAGAACAACATTTTTTTCATCAAGTTTTGCCTTAATTGCTATGAGAGCAAATTCAGCAATATTTTTATGAATAAGAAGACTTTCTGCCGTATTGCAAACAGAAATTCTTCTTGTTTTTGCATTGTTGACAATTTCCACCGCCATATCAACATCGGCAAACTCATCAATATAAACATGGCAATTACCTGCACCGGTTTCAATAACTGGTACAGTTGAATTCTGTACAACTGCATTAATCAGCTTCGCACTGCCTCGGGGGATAAGCACGTCAACATATTCATTCATTCTCATAAGAGCATTTGCACTTTCTCTTGAAGTATCCCTTACCAATTCAACAATATCAGGATTAAAGCCCTCTTTTGCAATCGCATCTCTCATTATATCCATAATGGCAGAGTTTGAATTGAAAGCCTCTTTACCCCCACGAAGAATTGCAGTGTTGCCTGATTTTATGGCAAGTGCCGCAGCATCACTTGTAACATTGGGACGTGCCTCGTAAATTATTCCAATTACACCAAGCGGAGTACTTACTCTCTGAATTTTCATTCCATTAGGTCTTTCGGTTTCCCAAAGTATTCTACCCACAGGGTCGGGAAGAGAAATTACTCCCTCTATTCCCTGAGCCATACCTTCAATTCGGTCAGCATTTAACATAAGACGGTCAACAAGTGACTCTGCCATACCATTTTTTCTGCCGTTTTCTATGTCAAGGGCATTAGCCTCAAGAATTCTTTCACAATTTTTTCTCAATGCATCTGCCATTGCTTTAAGTATTCTATTTTTATCTTCCGTTGATGCAACAGCAAGAGATACTGACGCACTCTTCACTCTTTTGCCGATTTCTGTGAGCATAAAATCACTTACCTTTAAAAAATGTACCAATCTGTTTACCGTCAAGGGCTTTGTAAATATCCGTAGGATTTTCACCATTCATAACAATCGTATCAATACCCGCATCCATTGCAATCTCTGCGGCATGAAGTTTTGTTACCATTCCGCCCGTACCGAGTGTTGACCCTCTGCCACCTGCAATTGCATATAAATCCTCATCAATCACTGTTACAACGGGAATTAATTTTGCATCTTCATTTTCTGTGGGATTTGCATCATAAAGACCGTCAATATCTGTAAGAATTATCAACGCATCTGCATTTATAAGCTTTGCAACAATTGCAGAAAGCGAATCATTATCACCATAAACAATTTCTTCAACCGCAACACTGTCATTTTCGTTGATAACTGGAATTGCACCAAAATCAAAAAGTTTGTTGAATGTATTTATAAGATTTTGTCTTCTCTCATCATTTTCAACGTCACTTTTAGTTATGAGCAACTGACCTACCGTATGGCCGTATTCACCGAAGAGCTTATCATACATAAACATTAATTCGCATTGACCAATTGTAGCTGCAGCTTGTTTTCCCGCTGTATCTGCAGGTTTCTCTTTAAGCCCCAATTTGCCCACACCAACACCAATTGCGCCACTTGTTACAAGTGCTACCTCAATACCTGAGTTTACAATATCAGAAAGTACGCTGACCAATTTGTGCATTCTTCTTATATTTGTTTTTCCTGTGCTGTATGTAAGAGTTGAAGTGCCAACCTTTACAACAATGCGTTTAACATCTTTTAATACTGCCATAATAATGCTCCAGATAAATTATAATCAGTATATTTTACCATATAATTTTAAGTTTAACAACTGTTTTATTATATTTATAATTGTAACAAATATATCTTTATATCATAGAATAGTACTGTAAATCGATACTTTTTCTATGGGAGGAATATAAATGTCAGAAAACAGACATTGCACAAACCACGAAAAAATGCCGTCAAAAATCAAAGAAGCGGTCTGCGTTGATGTGAAAAGAGTTTATGACTCTTGCGCCGACAAGGATTGCCTAGAAGACTTGCGTGTTTATTTTACAGACACTGCACAATGTATAATCGACAAAGCCACAAACGTACGTTGTCGAGGAAGCGAAGTACTTAATGCGTTCATCGACGTTGAACGCGTCCCCTTTAACAGAGGATTTTATTCTGTTGATATAACCTATTTCTTTAAAATCTGTCTTGATGTTTTCACGGGTCCTGCAAATTCACCAACAACTGTTGAGGGTCTTGCCATTTTCTCTAAAAAATGCATTCTCTACGGTTCAGAAGGCAATGTAAAGGTATTCTCATCTGAATTCTCTTGCGGAGAAAGCGACAATCAGCTTGATGTTGTAAGCACAAATCCACACGCAAAAGTACAGACCGTTGACCCAATTTGCCTTGAAGCAAAGCTTTGTCGCAGTCACGATTGTTGTCACTTTGACGGCTACGGCTCAAAAATTCCACGTTGCGTATGTCGTTGCTTTAACGGTGATTTTGATTGCTATGACCACGAGCCAGAAAAAGCAGTTACCGTCACTCTTGGCATTTTCACGATTGTTCAACTCGAAAGAGATGTTCAAATGCTCATTCCCGCTTATGATTTCTGCATACCATGTAAAGAATGCAGTTGCGAAACCGACAACCCATGTGATGCATTCAGAAAAATTGAATTTCCTGTTGATGAATTCTTCCCACCAAAAGAGGGTTGCTTGAAAGACAGTTTTCCAATGAGTTGTGCATGTGGCGACTAAAATAAAAATGCCGAAGGAGTGTCTTCCGCACGCTCCTTCGGCACAATTTATTCACTTGCTTTTATTTCTTTTATACATTTTTCGCAAAGCTGAAATTTTTCATTCAGGTTATCATTTGAACCACAAATTTTACAAGCAGGTCTTAATTTTTCAATAATAATTTTGCCGTCACATTCTGTTATACGCACTTCACCATCTGCGCCTATACCCGCCTTTTTTCTGTAATCTGCGGGTAAAACCAATCTACCGAGTGTGTCTAATTTTCTTACATATTCAGTCATATCTTTTATCCTCCTGCATTTTTTCGTCTTTATTTTACCACATCCTACCATATTTTACCATACGAAATTATTAAAAAATGTCGAAAAAAGAAGATAATTCGTATTTTTTTGCTATACTTGAAAAGAAGTATCTATTGTGCTAAAATTATTAAAATACTTTTTATTTTCAGGTGACACAGATGGATTATTATTTTTCTCAAAGAATATCAGGACTTCAACCCTCAGCAATAAGAGAAATTTTGAAAGCCACTCAGGACCCGCAGGTAATACCTTTTGCCGCAGGCAATCCTGATGCTGCAGCATTTCCCATAGATGCCGTCAAAGAGATTTCATCAGAAATTTTCGAAACCGAACCAATCACTGCACTTCAATATGGAGTTACCGAAGGTTATACACCCTTAAAAAATCAACTTATTAGTTTTATCAAAGAAAAATACAATATCGGCAGAGAAAATGATGGTCTTATTATTACTTCCGGTGCACAGCAGGTAATGGATTTGGCTACAAAAGCTCTTTGTGATTTAGGTGATACTGTTATTTGCGAGTGTCCATCGTTTATCGGTTCTCTTAACTGTTTCCGCTCATACGGTTGTAAACTAGCAGGTGCACCCGTTGAAGCGGACGGAATAGACATAAATGCTCTTGAAGACACGATTAAAAAGGCTCACAACCCAAGATTCATTTACACAATTCCTAATTTCCAAAACCCCTCGGGTGTTACAATGAGTCTTGAAAAGCGAAAAGCACTTTATGAACTTGCTAAAAAATACGGCTTACTCATTTTAGAGGACAACCCCTATGGTGATTTGAGAGTTTCAGGTGAAGATGTTCCATCAATTAAAAGTTTTGATGAGGACGGAATTGTAATCTATGCAGGGTCATTTTCAAAATTACTTGCTCCTGGAATTCGTGTGGGCTATATTTGTGCGCCTAAGGAAATTATTGCAAAAATGACCGTGGGCAAACAGGCTTCGGACGTGCATACCCCTGTTTTTTCGCAAATGCTTGTAAGCAAATGGATGGAAAAATATGACATTGATGCGCATATTGAAAAAATCCGCGGAATTTACCGTGAAAAACTCAATCTTATGTGCAACCTTATCGACAGCGAGTTAGGTGATTTCGTAAAATATGTTCGTCCTGAAGGCGGACTGTTTGTATGGTGCGAATTGCCTGAAAATGTGCAGATGCTTGAATTTGTAAAAGAATGCATTGAAAATAAAGTTGCCGTTGTACCAGGCACTGCATTTATGATTAACGATGAAAAAACAAATTGTTTTAGAATGAATTTCTCAACACCCTCAAATGATAAAATCGTTGAAGGCATGAAAATTTTAGGTAAGGTGAAAAATCACATTGGATAAAAAGAATTATATTCTCACCGACATTTCTGTTATTAAAAAAGTTATGAGTGAGCATAACGTCACTTTTTCAAAAGGTCTAGGGCAGAATTTCCTTGTAAACCCCACAGTTTGTCCTCGAATGGCAGAGGCAGTAAAAATGGGGGCAACAAAAAAATTCGGTGTTCTTGAAATTGGTGCTGGAGTCGGAGTTTTAACAAAAGAACTTCTTGAACGTGCAGACAAAGTGGTTTGTATTGAGCTTGATACCCGACTTTTCCCCGTACTTAACGATACTCTTGCGGGGTATGATAATCTCACTCTTATAAACGAGGATGTTCTCAAAGCAGATTTGCAAGGAATAATCAATGAGCATTTTGATGATATGGAAGTTTTTGTATGCGCAAATCTTCCATACTATATCACTTCACCCGTAATAATGCGGCTTTTAGAAGAAAAGTTACCCTTTAATAAAATCATTGTAATGGTACAACGCGAAGCAGGTGACCGTCTTTGTGCAAAAGTGGGCACAAGAGAAAGCGGTGCTGTAACGGTTGCTGTAAATTATTATGCTCAGGCAAAGAAACTTTTTGATGTTTCACGTGGCTCATTTATGCCTGCTCCAAACGTTGACAGTTGTGTAATTGAACTAGATTTAACAAAACGCGGTGATTACAATGTGACCGATGAAAAAGTCTTCTTCAGAATGGTGAAATCCGCTTTTGCCCAAAGAAGAAAAACTATTCTCAATTCACTCTCAAGCGGTATGGGTATTGAAAAATCTTTGATTTCAAAAGCAGTTGAAATGGCAGAGTTGAGCCCTACTGCTCGTGCTGAAGCACTCACAATGGAACAATTAGTGCTTCTTTCAAACAAAATTTGTGAGGTAACAAAATGACTTTTAAATATAGAACAAAAGGAACTTGTTCAGGTCAAATCGACCTTGAACTAGAAAATGGAATAATTAAAGATGTTGTTTTTTATGGCGGATGCAACGGCAATCTCAAGGGCATTTCTGCATTGGTAAAAGGAAAACCCGCAACAGAGGTAATTGAAAGCCTTAAAGGGTTAAAATGCGGTTTTAAAAAAACATCTTGTCCCGACCAATTAGCTCTCGCTTTAGAGGCAGCTCTCAATGAGCAGAACTGAGTTTAAACCCGCCTCGGAATTCGCAATTAAAAATCTTCTTTCAAACGGATTTGAAGCTTTTTTAATAGGTGGCAGTGTGCGTGATTTTATTATGGGGCGTCCCATAGGTGACATTGATATTACAACAAACGCTACACCTGATGAGGTAAAAGAGGTTTTTAAGGATTTTAGAGTTATTGAAACGGGCATAAAACACGGTACTGTCACCGTTATGATTGATAATGAGCCCCTTGAAATAACCACATATCGAAGCGAAAGCACATATTCGGATAACCGACACCCCGATAGTGTAAATTTTTCTAAAAAATTGTCCGACGATGTGGTGCGTCGTGATTTCACAATGAATGGTATTGCATATGATTTCGACAATGGATTCTGCGACCTTGTCGGCGGAATCGAAGATATAAAAAACAAGACCATTCGTTGCATAGGTGATGCAGAAACAAGATTTCGTGAAGATGCGTTGCGTATTCTTCGTGCACTTCGCTTTTCAGCCGTATTAGGTTTTAAAATTGAAGCAGAAACAAAAAATGCAATCCATAAATGCCGTGAATTGCTGAAAAACATCTCTGCTGAAAGAATTCGAGAAGAATTTGTAAAGCTCATCTGCGGTGAAAACGCATATTCAGTACTTCAAGAATATGCAGATGTAATCTGTGTTTTTATTCCCGAATTTAAAAATTGTGTGGGCTTTGAGCAAGAAAATCGCCATCATATTTATGACGTTTACACGCATATCTTAAAGGCGATGGAGCAGAGTAGACCCATTTCACAAATCCGTCTTGCCTTGCTCTTTCACGATATTGCAAAACCCCTTGTTGCACATTTTGACGAAAAAAATGAACAACATTATTACGGCCACCCGAAAAAAAGTGCCGAAATAACCGCTGATATTATGACTAGGCTCCGTTTTGACAATGACACAAAAAATCAAGTTGTAACTCTTGTAAAACTCCACGATACACCTATTATGCTCAATGACAGTATTTCGCCCGACCGTAAACGGCTTAAAAGAATTATGTCTCAAATCGGTAAAGATTTGATTTTTGATTTAATCGAAATCAAAAAATGTGATAATCTTGCACAAAAGAAAAAATATTATCGAGGCGATGAATTCTATCAAAAAACTCTTGATATGATAAATGAAATCATTGCCGAAAATGAATGTTTTTCAATTAAAGACCTTAAAATCAATGGTAATGATTTGATTTCTTTAGGATATAGCGGTAAAGGAATTGGTGAAATTTTAAATCTATGTCTTAATGCGGTAATCGATGAAAAAATTAAAAATGAATATGATGAATTAGTAAAGTTTATAAAAAATGGGGCGCAAGTTTAAAACTTGCGCCTTTTATTATAGAAAACGGCGGGGTGAAAACCCCGCCTATCTTTTTAATTGCAGAAATAATTTTTAATTCTTTCAACCGCTTTGATTGTATTTTCTGTTGAACCGAATGCTGTAAGTCTAAAATAACCCTCACCGCTTGGACCAAAGCCCTCACCTGGAGTACCAACAACCTGAATGTTTTCAAGAAGTGTGTCAAAGAATTCCCAACTGCTCATTCCGTCAGGAGTTTTAAGCCATACATAAGGTGAGTTAACTGCACCATAAACTGTGAAACCACATTCTTTAAGTCCGTTGTAGATAATCTTTGCATTATTCTGATAATATGCAATAATCTCACGAATTTGCTTTTTGCCCTCTTCGCTATAACAAGCCTCAGCCGCTCTCTGTGTCACATATGAAACACCATTGAACTTTGTTGCCTGACGACGAGCCCAGAGTGCATTGAGTTCAACACCATTAACTTTAATATCATGGGGAACAACTGTGTAACCGCAACGTACACCTGTAAAACCTGCAGTTTTTGAGAAGCTTCTAAACTCGATTGCACAAGATTTTGCTCCTTCGATTTCATAAATTGAATGAGGAACATTATCTTCTGTAATAAAAGCCTCATAAGCAGAGTCAAAAAGAATTACTGCATCATTCTCGTTTGCATAATCAACCCATTTTTTGAGTTCATCTTTAGTTGCCGCCATACCTGTTGGATTATTGGGGAAGCAAAGATAGATAATATCAACCTTTTCTGTTGGAATTTCAGGTAAAAATCCGTTTTCAGCATTACAAGGCATATAATAAATATTTGTCCAGCCGTTTTCTGTCTTATCACCTGAACGACCACTCATAACGTTTGTGTCAACATAAACGGGATAAACGGGGTCACAAACTGCAACTCTATTTTCAGTTGAGAAAATATCGCCTATATTACCGCAGTCACTCTTTGCACCGTCAGATACAAAAATTTCACTGTTATCAAGTTCAACTCCACGAGCCTTATAATCATTCTCATTGATTGCATCTAAAAGCCATTTGTGACCATATTCAGGTGGATAGCCCATGAATGTTTTTTCGTTACCCATTTCATCAACTGCCTTGTGCATTGCTTCAATACAAGCATCTGCAAGAGGACGTGTAACGTCGCCAATACCGAGACGAATGATTGATTTATCAGGATTTGCCTGAATGTAAGCATTTACCTTTTTTGCAATGTTTGAGAAAAGGTAAGAACTCTGAATTTTTAAAAAGTTGTCATTTATTTTCATAATTGTCCCTCCGACAATATTATTTACGGATTTATTTCACCCTGAAATACTGTTATCGCATTTCCGCTTAAATACACATTATCATCTTCATGCCATTTTACTGATAATGTTCCGCCTTTTGTCTGAATTTGAATTTCTTCATTCTTTCTGCAAAAATCATTCAAAACACTTGCAACGGCTACTGCACAAGCCCCTGTGCCACAGGCAAGTGTTTCACCACTGCCACGCTCCCACACTCTAAACTTCAATTTGTTTCGTTCAGATACCTCAACAAATTCTGTGTTAATACGTTCAGGGAACATTTCGTGATTTTCAAATTTTTCACCAATTTTTTGTAATTCTATTTTATCAATATCATCACAAAAAACTACACAATGAGGATTGCCCATTGAAAGGCAGGTAATTTCGTAATCTTTACCCTCTATATTAATTATTTCGCCTTTAACAATACTTGTGCCATACCTAGTGGGAATTGAATGACCATTAAAAATCGGTTTACCCATATTCACTCTTCCACCAACGGCAATACCCTTTTCAGTAAACATTTCAACAGTTTTCACTCCGCTGAGAGTGTCAATTGTTATTTTGGGCTTTTTTATTATATTATCATATATGTATTTTGCCGTGCACCGTACTGCATTTCCGCACATCTGCGCCCTTGAGCCATCTGCATTATAAATATCCATAAAGCAATCGGCAACTCCCGATGGTTTAATCAACACAATTCCGTCCGCACCCACCGAGAAATGTCTGTCGCATAAAGCAATTGACAAATCCTTTGGATTTTCAACATTTTGAGTAAAGCAATCAATATAAATATAATCGTTACCCGCTCCGTGCATTTTAGCAAATTTCATTATAATCCCCCACTGCATTTTTTACATTTTATGCAGCGGGGATTTGTCTTGTGATTATTCGTATAATGGGTATTTTTTGCAGATTTCAGCAACACCGTTTTTAATGTAATCTTTCTGATTTTCAAAATCAGTTGCCGCAAGATAGATGTATTCTGCAATCTTGTCCATTTCTTCTACACCAAAACCTCTTGTTGTTACTGCAGGAGTACCAAGTCTCAAACCACTTGTAACAAATGGCTTTTCTGGGTCATTTGGAATAGCATTTTTGTTTGCAGTAATATGAACTTCATCAAGACGATGTTCCAATTCTTTACCTGTAACCCCAACTGAACGAAGGTCAACAAGCATCAAGTGGTTGTCTGTCCCGCCTGAAACCAAGTTAATTCCTCTTTTTACAAGTCCTTCTGCTAAAGCTTTTGCGTTTTCAATTACTCTCTGTTGATAAGCTTTGAAATCATCACTTAAAGCCTCGCCAAAGCAAACTGCCTTACCTGCGATAATATGCATTAAAGGTCCGCCCTGAGTACCTGGGAAAATAGCCTTGTTGAACTGCATTCCAAATTCTTCATCCTTGCAAAGAATGATACCGCCACGAGGGCCACGAAGTGTCTTGTGAGTTGTTGATGTAACAACATCTGCATAAGGTACTGGTGATGGATGAAGACCTGCTGCAACAAGACCTGCAATATGAGCCATATCAACCATAAAGTAAGCCCCTACGCTATGAGCGATATTTGCCATTCTTTCAAAATCAATTGTTCTTGGATATGCAGAAGCACCTGCTACGATAAGCTTTGGCTGACATTCCTTCGCTTTCTGTTCAAATGCCTCATAATCAAGGAAACCATTTTCGTCAACACCATATGGTACAAAATTATAATATTTACCTGACATATTAACAGGTGAGCCATGAGTAAGATGTCCGCCTTCTGCAAGATTCATACCCATAACTGTGTCACCGGGTTGAAGAAGTGCAAAATAAACTGCGAGGTTTGCCTGAGCCCCTGAGTGTGGCTGAACATTGGCATAATTAGCACCAAAAAGTTTCTTGAGTCTGTCACGTGCAATGTCTTCAACGACATCAACGTGCTGACATCCGCCGTAATATCTCTTGCCGGGATAGCCCTCAGCATATTTGTTTGTAAGCACACTGCCCATTGCCGCCATAACCGCAGGAGTTACAATATTTTCACTTGCGATAAGTTCAATATTCTCTCTCTGTCTTTTGAGTTCAAGACCCATTGCAGCCGCAACTTCAGGGTCAGTGTTATTTATAAATCCGATTGAGTCAATTAAGTTTTCAAACATATTTCAAATTCCTTAAATTATATATTTCCTGAGTAGTTTGGAGCTTCTTTAGTGATATATACATCGTGAGGATGACTTTCTTTAAGACCTGCGTTTGTGATTCTAATAAACTGTGTCTTTGTCTTGAGTTCTTCGATTGTAGCACAACCACAATAACCCATACCTGCTTTAAGACCACCCATAAGCTGATAAATTGTATCTGAAAGAAGTCCCTTGTAAGGAACACGACCTTCAACACCTTCAGGAACAAGCTTCTTGTTGTTAGCCTGGAAGTATCTGTCCTTTGAACCATTATTCATAGCAGCAATACTGCCCATGCCACGATAAACCTTGAACTGACGACCCTGATAAATTTCGCTTTCACCTGGTGACTCTTCACAACCTGCAACAAGTGAGCCCACCATAATAGCAGAAGCACCTGCAGCGATTGCTTTAACAATTTCACCTGAATACTTGATACCACCGTCAGCAATTACTGTAATACCATGCTTTGCAGCCTCATTTGCTGAGTCATAAACTGCTGTAATCTGTGGAACACCGATACCTGCAACAACACGAGTTGTACAGATAGAACCAGGGCCAATACCAACCTTAACGCAATCTGCGCCTGCATCTATAAGAGCTTTCGTAGCCTCAGCGGTTGCAACATTACCTGCAATAAGTGAAAGTTCTGGATATGCTGATTTAACCTTTGCCACTGCATTGATGATACCCTGACTATGACCATGTGCAGAGTCAAGAGTAACAATGTCAACCCCTGCTTCAACAAGAGCAGCAACTCTATCAAGAACATCAGCAGTTGCACCAACAGCAGCACCGCAAAGAAGACGACCCATTGAGTCACGAGCAGAGTTTGGATATTTAACTGCTTTTTCAATATCTTTAATTGTAATAAGACCTTTAAGGAAACCATTAGCATCAACCAAAGGAAGCTTTTCAATCTTATGTTTCATAAGAATTTTCTTTGCTTCGTCGTGATTTGTACCAACAGGTGCGGTAACAAGACCTTCGCTTGTCATATAATCTTTTATTTTACCGCTGTAATCAGAAATAAATCTCATATCACGGTTTGTGAGAATACCAACAAGCTTACCGTTTTCATCGCAAACAGGAACACCTGAAATTCTATAACGGTGCATAAGATTGTCGGCTTCTTCAACTGTATTTTCAGGAGAAAGGAAGAAAGGATTGTTGATAACGCCATTTTCACTTCTCTTAACCTTATCAACCTGAGCCTTCTGTGCTTCTATTGACATATTTTTATGAATAATACCAATACCGCCTTCACGAGCAATCGCAATTGCCATATTGCTCTCTGTAACTGTGTCCATAGCAGCAGTAAGAACGGGTGTATTAAGCTTGATTTTCTTGGTAAGCTGTGTTGAAATATCAACATCACTTGGGAGGACGTTGCTCTCTGCAGGAATGAGAAGCACGTCATCAAACGTAAGTCCTTCTTTAGCAAACTTGTTGTCTGTAATCATATTTATATCTCCTTCACTTTAAAAATCTTTATAAAATAGAGAGAAACTAAGTGGTTTCTCTCTAAATTTAGTCATAATTATTCAACAGGGAAAAATGCCTTGTGAACCGCACTTACTGCACGGTCAGCATCCTCAAGGTCAATAAGAACTGAAATCTTAATTTCACTTGTAGCAATCATATCAATGTTGATGTCACGCTCATAGAGAGCCTCAAACATTTTTGAAGCTGTACCTGGGTGAGATTCCATACCTGCACCAACAATTGAAATTTTAGCAACAGATGTATCACAGATGATGTCGCTATCATCAATATCAAATACCTTTTTAACGCATTCAATAGTTTCCTGAGCATTGCCTTTTGAAACAGTGAATGTGATGTCTTTTGTAGCATCACGACCTACCGATTGCAAAATAATATCAACATTAATTTTGTGCTTTGCAAGAGCATCAAAAAGTTTGAAAGCAACTCCTGGAGTATTGGGGATTTTTGTAACTGAAACACGTGCTACGTCTGTATCTTTTGTAACACCTCTGATAAGCATTTTTTCCATTTTGGTAACCTCCTTAACGATTGTACCGGGAACTCTCTTAAGACTTGAAAGAACCTCTAACTCAACATTATACTTTTTAGCCATTTCAACAGAACGGTTATTGAGAACTTGTGCACCGAGAGTTGCAAGTTCAAGCATTTCATCGTAAGTGATTTCCTGCAACTTCTTTGCATTTTCTACTTTTCTTGGGTCTGCGGTGTAAACACCTTCAACGTCTGTGAAAATCTGGCAACGGTCTGCTCGAAGTGCCGCAGCAATCGCAACTGCACTTGTATCTGAACCGCCTCTGCCGAGAGTTGTTATATCATCATATTTATTGATTCCCTGAAAACCTGCCACTACTACAATATTGTGACGGTCAATTTCTGAACGGAGTCTGTCTGTTTTAACATTCTTAATTCTTGCTGTACCATAAGCAGAACTTGTATTAAAACCTGCCTGCCAACCAAGAAGAGAAACTGAAGGGCAACCAAGAGTTTCAATTGCCATTGAAAGAAGTGCAATTGAAATCTGTTCACCGGACGCCATAAGCATATCCATTTCTCTTTTTGATGGCTTAGAATTAATTTCATAAGCCTTTTCAATCAAATCGTCAGTTGTATCACCCTGAGCGGATACAACAACTACTACATCATTGCCTGCACGATAAGTATCTGTAACAATTTTAGCAACATTCATTACTCTTTCTGCGTCACGAACACTTGAACCGCCAAACTTCTGAACAATAAGTCCCATATGTGCCTCCCGTATTAGTAATCAGTAACTCTTATTAAAGATTTTATGCTGATTGTAGATATATTGTTAAGTTTTTCTGTGAGCTCACCCTCTGGCATTGCCGATGTAACAAAAGCAAGTTCATTTGACTTGCAACCTGCAAATTCAAGCACCTGAACTTTGCCGATACTCGCTACTACATCCTGCAAAGCATTTGCTTTATCGGTAACTTCTGCACGGATATAAAGAGGATTAACCGCTGATTTATAATCAACAACATAATTTTCTTCTGCTTCTGCCCAACCGATTGGCTTCTTTCTGCCCATATTTCTTGCACAGTCAATAACGTCAGCCACAACCGCTGATGCAGTTGGTAATTTACCTGCACCCTTACCATAGAATACAACATCACCTGTTGCATCACCACGAACAAGAATTGCATTGAAAACATCATTAACACTTGCCAATTGACTACCATTCATAACAATTGCAGGAGAAACTATTGCAAAAATCTTGCCGTCATCCATTCTCTTTGCACGGCCAAGAAGTTTAATTACTCCCCCGAATGCACCGATATATGCAACGTCATCAAGAGTGATTTTTGTAATTCCCTCTGTATAAACTGAATCTGGGTAAACGTGCTTTCCAAAACAAAGTGAAGCAAGAATACAAATTTTTCTACAAGCATCATGACCTTCAACGTCTGCTGTTGGGTCTTTTTCTGCATAACCATTATCTTGAGCAAGTTTGAGTGCATCTTCAAAGCTCATATTCTTTTCAATCATCATTGTAAGAATAAAGTTTGTTGTTCCGTTTAAGATACCTGCAATTTCGTCAATTTCATTTGCTGCAAGGCACTGTGAAATAGGACGTATAATTGGAATACCGCCACCAACTGATGCTTCGAATAAGAAATTTACATTATTTTCTGCCGCAAACTGTAAAAGTTCACAACCTTTAGCTGCAACAAGCTCTTTGTTTGATGTTACAACACTCTTACCCGCCTTAAGACAAGATGAAACGAACTCATATGCAGGGTGAAGTCCACCCATTGTTTCAACTACAACTTTAACATCATCATCATTTAAAATAATGTTAAAATCCTTTATCATTTTATCTTCGTGAGGGTCACCTGGAAAATCTCTCAAATCGAGAATATATTTAACTTCCATCTCATTTTGAGTGCTTCTTTTCACAATACTTTCGTGATTTTTTGTAAGCACTTCAACAACACCTGAACCAACGGTGCCATAACCCATAACTGCTACATACATTTATCAATTCACATCCTTATCGCTGAGTGTTTCTGTGAAAAAGGTATAATCAAGCATTATAAAAATACTTTTACATATTCTAACACAAAACTCTCACATAATAAAGGGGCAATATACAATATATTTAAGAAAATTTTAGTGGTTTTTTTAGAAAAATTTACATATTTTAATTGTATATTACTTTAAAATGGTTTATTATATTAGCAGAATAATTTTGCGAGGGTTAAAAATGACCGGAATAGAAAAAAAGAAAAATTTTGTAATTAATACATTTTATACTGTTATAGTGGTGGCATTGTTCTATTTGTTTTTTAGATATGCGTTCGGCACACTTCTGCCATTTCTTGTTTCAATTGCCGTTGCCGCTCTTTTGCAGAAGCCTGTCGGCTTTATAATCAAAAAAACACCAATAAAAAGGGGATTGGCTTCTGTCTTCTGCGTACTTTTGAGTTTCTTTGCACTTCTTTCTGCACTTGTTTTGCTCGGTGTGTGGGCAGGTTCTGAGCTTAAAGGCTTTGTTAATTATGTGATAATTCAGCTTGAAGATATACCTGCATTTCTTGATAAAGTTGAGCAATATATCGCTAACGGACTTGTATTTTTACCCGACAATATTGAACAGCCAATTTTATCTTTTATAAGTGACAAGCTTGAACTTTTACTCAGTTCATCACCCGACAAACCCGCTGATATGAATTTTGACTTTTCTACACTCAGTACACCTTTACTCAGTATACTTGATACCGCAAAGGCTATTCCCTCAACTTTAGTTTCAATTCTTGTTGCAATAATTGCTTGTTGCTTTATGACATCGGACTACAAAACATTGAGAAATCTTATTCTTGGTGTTTTCCGTCCTGAAACAAGGGATAAAATAATAAGAGCAAAAAATCTTCTTATTCCATCATTGGGCAAAATGGCAAAAGCCTATGCAATTATTATTTCAATCACATTTACCGAATTGTCAATAGGTTTTATTCTTTTAAAAATCTTCGGCATTTTTGACAGCTCATATATTTTCGTTATTGCTCTCATTATTGCATTAATTGATATTGTGCCAGTTCTCGGTACAGGTACGGTGCTTGGTCCGTGGGCTTTAATCTCTCTTTTAAACGGTGATTATGCAATGGCAATCGGACTAATTGTAATGTATGTTTGCATTACTGTCATTCGCCAAATTATCGAGCCTAAACTTGTTGCGGCACAATTGGGAATACCCGCATTCTTAATGGTTATGGCAATGTTCTTTGGAACAAAACTTTTCGGATTTATCGGTCTTTTCCTTCTTCCCATTACACTTGTTATGCTCAAGCTTTTAAACGATGAAGGAATTATAAAATTGCTCCATTTCAATGAGCCATCTATTACTACAGAAGCGAATGTTACAAAGGAGAATGACAATGGTTGATATTCACAATCACATACTCTACGGCATTGACGACGGAGCAGAGGATATTGATGTTTCTATTCAGATGTGTCGCGATGCTTATGACAACGGATTTAAAGCGATTGTTGTTACTCCACATTTCATAGACTATAATGACATCGATTATTTCGTTGAAAACCGCAACGCAAAAATAAAGAAACTGCGAGATGCTCTCGCAAAGGAAGAAATTCCGTTAAAAGTATGTAGTGGTGCAGAAATCTATCTCACCGATGAGATTTTAGAAGCAGATAATCTTGACGACTTGACAATTAACCATTCAAGATATATTCTTTGTGAATTTTCTCTTGGTCCTTTTGATGCGAGTCGTGTACCCCTTTGGTTTGACGAATTGATTGATAGGGGATATATACCAATTTTAGCTCACCCTGAAAGATATTATACATTCCACCGTGATTTTCAACTTATCGATGAACTCCTTGAACGTGATGTAATTTTTCAGGTAAACTTTGATAGCCTTACTGGTCGTAACGGAGAGAAGCCACAGATGATGGGTGTTGATATGGTGTGCCGTGGAATTGCACAACTTATCGGTACAGATGCACATAACCTTAATTTTAGAAATAATCGTATCAAAGAAAAAATGGACTATCTTCCCGATGAAATAACCGAAGAAATGCTTGAGGATTGTTTAGTCAAAAACCCAAGATTGATTTTAAAAGATATGGATATATAAAAATAACCGTTCCCGATTTTCGAGAGCGGTTTTTTGTGATGTCATATAATAATTTTGTCAAATAAAAGACGAAGCTTTCGCTCCGTCTTTATCGTTGTTTGAATTTTATTTCATATGTGCTTTGAAAAATTCTGCAATTTCTGTATTAGACTTATCTCCTGCATTACTAAATGGGTCAACTACGTTAAATACGTGAGTTAAATATTTACCATTTTCTTGCTCTTTAAAATCATGGAAGAAGTTCTCAATTTTATATTTGTCAAGCAAATCTTTAAGTTTATAGCACTGTTTTTTTAGGAAATCATTTGTAGCCGTATTAACATAAAATGGCGGAAAATTCTTTGAAATAATCTGTGCCACATCAAGATATTTTCTAAATTTGCTCTTTCTGGGTTTGTTTCCCAAAAGAAGTGGTACATTCACATTCATTAAAAAATTAGGACTTAACAAATCAACTGCGGGACAAATTGCCGCAACTGCCTTAAAATCAAGTCCGCAATATTCAACACCAAAGTCCTTTTGGAAATCTTCATTGAGATTTACTGCGGTTGTCACGCAAGCGAAATGTCCACCCGCTGAGTCACCCGCAAGGAAAACATTATCAGTGTCAGCCGGGTAATTCTTAAGATTTTCACTCAACCATTTGAGCGCGGAGAATATATCACGAATTTGGTCATCAAAAAGCACATCCCCCGCAAGGCGATAATTTATAGATGCTACTAAAAATCCTTTTTCGCTGAGTTTCAAACAGAAGTTTTTATTGATTTCTTTGTACCCATACATCCAACCGCCACCGTGAATATCAATAATTACGGGCAAATTTTCAGTTGTGCCTTCTGGATAATAAATGTCAAGCAAATGACCCTTTTCGCCGTCGTCTATGTATGGAATATCAAGAATTTTTACGAGTCCTTCAGGCTCAGTTTGTGACGCAATTCTAATTGCGTCATTTTTTGCGGTATTTTCCCAGTTTTTATCAAGAATAGGTTTTAAGATATACATATTCATACCCCCATATTTTTAAGGATGTGGCTCACCCTTGCGATACGCCTCCATAATATCACGAAAAACCTCACCATTTGACGGCGGAGTCCACGTAATTGCATCAGCACCCGCTTTAATTGTTGCTTTAATAGTTTCCTCAGTAGGTCCGCCCGTTGCCATAATCGGCACATCAGGAAATTTTTCACGAATTTTAGCCACTAATTCAGGTGTTTTTGCCGCCGCAGAAACATTGAAAATGTCCGCTCCTGCATCTAAACGTGCCTGAATGTCATCTTCTTTAACTACGGTTATGACTATTGGTAAATCAATAACACTCGCGACCTGACGTATAGTGTCATTTGATGTGGGCGCATTAAGTACAACTCCTGTAGCACCCTGATATTCGGCGTGACGTGCCAAATTTATTACTCTTTCACCCTTTGTAAGACCTCCGCCAACACCTACAAAGACGGGGCAATCGGCTGCCATCATAACCGCCTGAGTGATAACGGGTTGAGGTGTAAACGGATAAACCGCAATAACTGCATCTGCATTACAATTCCTCAATATACTTACATCAGTAGAAAAAACAACGGATTTAATTCTTCTTCCAAAAATTTTGATACCCTTACATTCATATATAATATCGGGCACATCAATTCTAAAATCTCGTAAATATCCTTTTAATTCAGTCATAAAAACCATCCTTTTTTTAGATTGGTTATATTATATACACCATTTATTGCTAAATTGTGTTAGCCGTATTAGAAACCTGTAAACTATAAACCTTTTTCATTACCTGTTTACCTATTTTATGGTGGTTGGGCATCTGAAAATCTTTGTCAATAGTCATAATATCCTTTGCAAGCTCCTGTGTCTGCATAAGAATTTTTGTATCAGTTAGTAAATCTGCAATTTTTAATTTTGGTAAACCGTGCTGACGTGTACCGAAGAAATCACCGGGTCCACGAAGCTTTAAATCTTCGTCGGCAATTTTAAATCCGTCAGTGGTTTCACACATAATTTTCATTCGTGCCTTTGCCTCATCATTCTGTGCATCGGTAACTAAAATACAATGGGATTTTGCTTTACCTCGACCTACACGTCCTCGCAACTGATGAAGCTGGGAAAGACCAAAGCGTTCTGCATTTTCAATGGCCATAATCACCGCATTGGGTACATCCACTCCAACCTCAATAACAACGGTCGAAATGAGAAGTTGCGTTTCACCATTTTTGAATTTCATCATTACTTCGTCT
>Ga0233373_1000034_pt1 | contig 19582 bp, 21 predicted proteins | sample ElkDunMinimDraft_5_FD_180685 | JGI IMG/M metagenome (GOLD analysis project Ga0233373, IMG submission 180685) | Fecal eukaryotic communites from dung pellets of Tule Elk in California, USA - Elk Dung E0 | ecosystem: Host-associated > Mammals > Digestive system > Large intestine > Fecal | place...
GGAATAGTCACACTCTAATTCTAAAATATAACAATTATATCTATTTACTTTTACCAAACATTTTCCTACAGTTTTTGAATTTTCATCTATACCGTAGTACATACCATAGGACGAATCAGAATCAAATATTTCCGAGGAAAATTCTTTTGATATTATATTAATATCAACAATTGGTTTATAAAATATCATTATCTATTACTCTTTCTTTCAACTGATGCAGCAACCATAAGTTTGTGGACTTCATCATCTGTAAGTTTTCTCCAATCACCCTGTTTGAGCATACCTAATTTAACAGAACCTATTTGTGTTCTTTTGAGTCTTGCAACTTCAAGACCTAAAGTTTCACACATTTTACGAATCTGTCTATTTCTACCTTCATATATAATGATTTCAAGAACAACTCTGCCTTCTTTTTTCTCAATTACACGAACTTCTGACGGCATAGTCATTCTACCATCAATTTCAACACCTGTAGATAAAGCGGAAATCTGTTCTTCGGAAATTGTAGGTCTTACAGTAACCCTATAAGTTTTAGGAACATGTTTTGCTGGATGTGTCATTGCATTTGCAAATTCACCATCATCTGTAAATAAAAGTAATCCTTCTGAGTCTCTATCAAGACGCCCAACAGGATAAACACGCACACCAACATCTTCGACCAACTGTGCAACGCATTTTCTGTCCATTTCATCACTCATAGTTGTAATGAATCCACGGGGTTTATGAAGCATAATGTAAGTATTGTTCTTACCTTTTTTTATTTTTTTACCAGCTACAACAACAGTATCTCTTTTGGGGTCAACTTTATCACCGATAGAAGCAGGCTTACCATTTACCTTCACTTTTCCAGCTGCAATCAAGTCTTCAGCTTTTCTTCGTGAAGCAACACCACATTCAGAAAGATATTTTTGAAGTCTGATTTTATTGTCCAACATAATTACTCCTAAAAAGATTTAAGCTTCATCAACATTTTCAACTGCAACACTTTCAGTTGCAGCAGCAAATGCTTTATCCATTTTTGCTTTATTTACAGCATTTGATACTTTATCAAACATTTCAGGAACAAGTCCTACAATTCGTTCTGCTGCATTGTCAAATGCAGTAATATGCTTAATATCAACATTACCATATGCATCAATTACAAGGAATGCGATAGGAAGAATTGTGACACCGGCTCCACCGCCGCCGCCAAAGATATCCTGATTTGATTTTGATGGAAAATCGGAACCACCTGACGCAAATCCGTAAGTTACTTTTGAAACAGGAATAATAGTAACACCACCGTCAACTTTCATTGGTTCACCAATAATTGTGCTGACATTTACAAGGTCTTTAACCTTTTCAATTGTTGTTTCAAGAATTCCTGCTGCTGATGATTTTTCTTTCATCATAAAGCACCACCTTCGTTTTTATTTTCATTATTTTTTGATTTATTTTTTATTCCCAAAAGGAATTTTACAACAACTTTAAAAATTAGCCTAAACACCAATACAAAAATTGCATTTATAAAGAAAATTGGTCTAACTGATACTGAAAATGCAAATTCTGCTTTATTTTTGTTACTTAAAAAGTCGGGATTAATTTCAACATCGTATTTTTTTACAGGTAAGACATTGCATATAAAAGACAATGCAGGAAACACCTTTTGGCAAGTTCGACCATATTCCAAAGCGGTTTCTGCAGCATCGAATCCACCAGTAACAGTCATCCATAAATACAACTCGCGAATTACAATATGTTTTCTAAAAGAATTGAACATTTTGCCCAGAGAAGTAGCAGCATTATTTACTAATTGAATTACACCATCAAAGCCTTGATTATCATAAAACTTTTTAAATATGTTTTCTTTCTTTTCTGACTCAACTGGCGTAGGCTGTTCTTCAGGTTCCTGTACCTTTTTTTCCTTGGGTGTTTTTTCTTTCTTAGCTTTATCTTTCTTTTCACTTGGAAGAAGTTTAATTTTAATAAAAAGCCAAGACAACGTTAATTTAAATTCATCAAAGAATTCACCATTTATTGTAATTCTTATACTTAATATAAGTACAAAAAATGCAATAATTCCAAGAAAAATATACAATGCAGTCAAAAAAACACCTCCTATAAATTGTTTTTCTTTATCTATTCTTCTGATTCATCTGAAGAATCATTATTTTCATTATCATTGTCAGACTGAGGAATAGCGGGTAATTCATCAAGTGATGAAATGGAAAAACATCTTAAAAAGTCAGGTGTGGTACCATAAATTAATGGTCTTCCTGGTAAATCAAGTCTTCCTTTTTCTTCAATGAGTTTTTTTTGGCAAAGTGTTGAAATAACACCACTACAATCAACACCTCTCACCTGTTCTATGTAAGACTTTGTTATTGGTTGATTATAAGCCACAATTGCAAGAACTTCAAAAGCAGCTTGTGAAAGTGGAGAATTTTTTCTTAATTCCAAAACATCACGAATTACTTCAGCAAACTCTGTTCTTGATGAAAGTTGATATTTATCACCAAGTTTCAAAACACATATGCCACTTTTTCTCTCATCGAGTTGGGCAGACAAATTATATAGAATCTGTTCACACAATTCGTTCTCAATTTCTAGAGCAGTTGCAATTTTCTCAAGTTCAATTGGCTCACCTGAAGCAAAAAGAATAGCTTCAACAGCAGCTTGTAATTTACTTGCTTTCATTAATTCCATTCCTCACTGATATTGGTGACATCTTCATCGATAAGTTCAACCTGAGCATCATCACCGTCACCAATTACTTTTACTTTTTTTGATTTTGTAAGTTCTAATACTGCAAGAAAAGTTGCAACTATATCCGAACGTGATTCAGCGTCAGACAGTAATACGCTTAATCTTGCTTTTTGTCCCTTTTTAGTTAATTTATTAAAAATTCTTGTAATTTTAGAGCTTACTGATACAACTTTTTTAACAACAATTTCACGAAAAGCTTCAATTGGCGGTGGTAATTGTCTTAGTATTCTACCTGCAGCCGAAACATATGCGCTAAACAACTCATGTGGGTCATGTAATCTTTTATACGTTTGGTCTGGGTCAATTTTCTCAGGCTGACGTATAAAAGTTTCAAAACCTTCTGTATTTTCTGACAGCTTTCCTGCTAATAATTTCATATCTCTATACTCAATCAATTCTGTCTGAAGCTCATTTTTTAAGTCTTCTGCTTCTTTATAAACGGGCAATAACGAAACTGATTTTAAATAGACAAGTCTTGCTGCCATTTCTAAAAATTCTGCAGCAATATACATATCTTCCTCTTGCATAATACGAACATAGTTTACATATTGTTCAACAAGTTCAACAATTGGAATGTCATAAATATTTAGTTTATGTTTAGAAATTAAATGTAAAAGCAAGTCCATAGGACCTTCAAAAACATCTAATTTATATGATATTTTTTCCATAAACTTCCTCTTAGATTAATGAAAATGGTAAATTTGCAATAAATTGGAAGAATGATAAAATTGCTCCTGAAATTGCACTTAATGGTCCCGAAAGAACACCAGTAAAAATTAAAATGAAAACAATAATTACTATATATCTCTCATATTCCAAAAACTTATAATAGTATTTAGATGGAATTAACAATTGCAAAATTCTTGAACCATCTAAAGGTGGAATTGGTAAAAGATTAAATACTGCAAGATTAACATTTATAACCGCTGCGTAATAAACGAAAATCCAGATTGCATTAAGCAAAGTTGAATTTTGTGCTCGTGACATAAAATATGTTGCAACCGCAGAAATTACAATAAAGATAAAACCCATTATAAGATTAGAAATTGGACCTGCAATAGCAGTAAGAGCCATTCCTTTTTTTGAATCTTTAAAATTACGTGGATTTACAGGTACAGGCTTTGCATAACCAAAACCACAGAGAAAAATCATAACTGCACCAATTGGTGAAATATGTGCCATTGGATTGAGTGTAAGACGTCCTGAAAGTCTTGGAGTCTGGTCACCAAGTTTTGTTGCAATTAAAGCATGTGCATATTCATGAATAGGCATTGTGCAAAAAACAACAAATAATCTTGAAAATAATTTTACAAGTAAATCAAGAATATCAAATTCGCCACTGAATAAATCAAAAATCATATTACGAACCTTTCTTTTCTAAAAGAATATTATATTCTAAAAGTAACAATTCTGTCAATATTATTAAAATCAAAATATATGTTCTTTTCTTTATATTTTCCTTCAAAAATCCTTACTATATCTTCACTTTGACCATCACCACATTCAAATGCAAAATAACCGCCACTTTTCAGATTTAAAAGGCATCTATCTAAAATACACCTATAAAAATCAAGACCATCATTTCCTCCATCTAACGCAGAAATGGGTTCATTAAGGACTTCTTTTTGAAGATTTGATATTTCCGATGAATTTATGTAAGGTGGGTTTGATATTATAATATCAGCCTTTGGAAGTGCACTAAAATCAAAAGTAAACAAATCGCCTTTTAATAATATAGAATTATCAATATTTAATTTGTTTTGATTTTTATACAAATAATCGAAAGCCAAATCCTCTTTTTCAAGTAAATATACCTTCGAATCAGGTCTATGTGAGGCTATAGTAAGACCAATACAACCAGTACCAGCACACAAATCATATACTATGGGATTTTTAATATCTTTTATCTTTTCTAGCGCAAAATCTACAAGCATTTCTGTTTCTGGTCGGGGTATTAAAACACCTCTTCCGACTTTAAATGTTAAGTCATAAAAATCCCATTCACCTAAAATATATTGTAATGGTTCACCATTTTTACGTTTTGTAATTGCATAGTAAACAATATCAATTTGCTCTTTTGATGCTAAATTATTATTAGTATATATTTGTTGCTTAGGAATTGATAGTAGGTCTTCAAAAATACATTGTGCTTCAAAACTACCACAATTATCAAAATCAAGTTGTTCTGAACAATATTTGTATAATTCTTTTATTGTCATCAAATTTTGTCGTCCTCAGGATTATCTGTAATAACAGCTTTAATTGATTCAATTGCAACTTCAATAATATCATCTGTTGGCTCAACTGTAGTAATGCGTTGCATAAGAAGTCCGGGGTATGAAAGAATTTTAACTAAACCATTTTCATGTTTACCGGCAAATTTAATAAATTCATACCCAATACCCATTACCAAAGGCAAAATTGCAATCTTAATAACCATCCATAAAATACGGTTAATATCCGCAAGAGCTGGGAAAAAGGAAACTAAAGCAAAAGATAAGAACATACTCAATATTAACATAACAAACATAAAAGCTGTTCCACATCTTGGATGAAAACGAGACATTTTTCTTACATTTTCAACATTGAGTTCAAGCCCATTTTCATAACAGAAAATAGTTTTGTGTTCTGCTCCATGATACATAAAAACACGCTTAATATAAGACATTTTCGATACAAGATACATATATAGTATAAATATAACTATTCTCATTACACCTTCAAAAAGGGGATGATATCTTGAAACATCAACGCTTTTTAATAAATAATCATCAAACAAATCAACAAGAAGTACCGGTAAATACAAAAACACCAGCATTGCTAATGCAACACCAAAAACAGAAGAAATGATAGTAATAACTGTCATCATTTTTTCACTTAAATGTTCAGAAAGCCATTTGTCAAGTTTTGACATATCCTCTTCTTTTTCTTCTTCGGTCATTGCTTTATCGGCAGATTTCATTAGATACTTATAACCTGTAGCAAGTGATTCAATAAATGCTGCTACACCTCTTATAATTGGAAATCCTAAAATTTTACATTTGTCTTTTAAAGGTTTGTATTCGTCAATTTCAACATCAATAGTTCCATCAGGTAAACGTACTGCCATTGCATTACCTTTTGGTCCTCTCATCATAATACCTTCAATAAGTGCTTGACCGCCAATTGAAGTTTTATGTTTAACATTGTTGCTCATATAAATCTCCTTATTTTGTATTTCTTGGTAAAATTAGATTTGTTGTTGTGCCCTCACCTATTTTACTACTAATAATCATCTCGCCATTGTGCAATTTAATAATTTCATCAGTAACAGCTAAACCAATGCCACTACCACGAGCACTATTATTAGCTTTATAAAACTTTTCACGCACTTTAGGTAAGTCGTTTTTAGAAATTCCACATCCATTATCAGAAATTTCAATCATTACTGATTTTTCATTAATTTCTAATCTTACTTTAACAAAACCGCCTTTTTTATTATATTTAAAGCTATTATCTATAATATTAACAAAAGCTTGTTTAAGACGATTTTTATCAGCTTTTAGAGACACCGTACTTTTAGGTATTTCTGTAATTAATTGAATCCCTTCTCGTTCTGAACGTTCTTTGAACACTTGAAGAACCTCGGACAATTCTTTAACTACATCGGTTGTGGCTAATTTTAAAGTTAGTTTTCCACTTTCCATTCTTGAGAAATCTAACAATTCCTCAACAAGTTCAGTCAATCTTTCTGACTCATTAACAATTACTTCCATACCTTTATCAACTAATTCATCATCATTTTTTGATAATCTAATTGTTTCCCCCCACCCTTTAATTGCAGTGAGCGGAGTTCTTAATTCATGAGAAACTGTAGAAATAAATTCATTTTTTATTTTTTCCGCCTCATTTATTTCGTGAGCCATATTGTTGATAGTTTCGCATAATTGGCCAATTTCATCATCATACTTATGCTTTTCAATTGAAACCTTGAAATCGCCTTTGGCAATTCTAGAAGCAGTTTCATTAAGTTTTCGCACAGGATTAATAATTGAATTAATAAAAAATGCACCCGATGTAATAACAAAAAATATAAATATAAATAACAGTATCGCTATAATTACCCAAATCTGAATTAATTGTTTATCAATGTCTTCAAGTGAAATAATATATCTTACGGCACCATTTACGCCATTGTCATTCTGCGGAAGAATATATGTCATTGCCATAACTTTTTCTCCGCTTTGCATTTTTCCAATCCACTCGGCTTTTCCACTTTCATCAGCTTTCGCATAGTTATAATCGGGATATACTTCACCTTTAACAGAGAAGCCTGTTGACGAAACAACTACATTTCCGTTTTCATCAATAACCCATACTTCCATAACATTTTTATCAGAAAAACTATCTACGAAATTTTTGGCAATTCTTATGAAAGCTTCATTACTAACAGCAACTGGTGAACTTAAATCAGAAAGTACCATTGCTGTTGCACGTGAATTTAATGTCATTCTTACAGAATTATAGTACTGAGTTTTGAAAACAAAACCTAGAATACCACCAATGGCAACAATAAGTACAATTATACCTGACAATACAGTAAATACCCAACGTTTAACTATACTGTTTTTAATCATACTTATCACCAACTTTAATAATTTAAATTATCCATTTGTAACCCATACCCCACACAGTAGTCAAATGTTTGGGTTGTGAGGGTTCGTCCTCAATTTTATTTCTTAATCTGTGAATATTTACATCAACAACTTTTTCATCACCAAAATATGACTCGCCCCAAACAAATTTTAAAATATCAATTCTATCTAGAGCAGTATTGGGATTAGTGAAAAAGTATTCGATAATCTGAAATTCAACTTGCGTTAATTCAATTGGAATATTATTCTTTGTCAGAGTATGACTTCTTAAGTCAAGTACAAATTCATTTAAAACAATTGCACTATCTTGATGTTGTTCTTTTGTATTTTCGGCGGTGATTGAAACTCTTCTGTAAACCGCATCAATTCTTGCCATAAGTTCCGATGGAGAAAATGGTTTGGTAACATAATCATCTGCACCAACCATAAGACCAGTAACTTTATCCATTTCCTGAGTACGAGCAGTGAGCATTATTATACCAGTTCTTTTGCTTTTCGTTCTAAGATATTTACAAACCTCAAGACCATCAACTATTGGCATCATAATATCAAGAATTGCAATATCAATATCTTCACTATGTTCATCAAATGCTTTAATTGCCTCTTCTCCATTTGATGCCTCAATAACCTCATATCCGCTACGTTTAAGATTTATAACAACAAAATCTCTAATAGAAGCTTCATCTTCTGCTATTAAAACACATTTCATTTAAATTACTCCTGACCAATTATAATAAAATTATCAATCAATTCTTTAAAAGTATTATTGTTAACATCTTTCACAAAATAGCCATAAACAAATGCACCATGTGAATCAAGTTTTATATAGTCATAATGATTTTCATCCCATTGTAGTTCTGAAAAGACCTTTATATAGAACAATTCATTAACTAACGTACCTGTTTCATTTACAAGATAAACAGTTAAAACTTCATTATTATTGTTATATGTGGCTGTATATTTTCCTATCCATTCATCAGGGAAAACAAGCATATAACTATATGCACCGTTTAGTAAGCACTTAAAATCAACAACTAATTCACTTTCTAATACTTCTGACCATACAGTCAAATTAAGAGATGATTTTTCATTAAAATCACCTGAAATTATTTCACCATAAAGTAAACTTTCAACGGTTGGTATTTCAATAAAACCATCATTGTCAATGTCTTGTGAATAGGTATTTACATCTCGCAGTGTTTTTGGCATATCAGTGAGATTGGTGGAATAAAAAGGTAATTGAATATCAAATGTTTTATTATCAATACAGATAACCTCAGTTATAATTCCCGTTTCGTTAACACTACCATCAATAAATATTCTTGTATACACAGTATCATCAATAGTAATATTGTCCTGCATAATATTTAGAACATTAATCATTGATGTCATTAAAAATTCACTATCTTGAATAACAGAATAATTTTCGTCAAATCTAATAATTCGGCCTTTTGTTTTCTTGTCTTCTTTTAATAAATCAATATTAAGAAGCAAAAGGTCATCAGAATTGTCATTATTCAAATCTTGAACATACATTTTTGTAAATTCATCAACTTTAATCAGTGTTGCAGAAATCCCATTATAACTATAAATCGTCATTATGCGCTTATTTGTAGCACCTAAATCGGCAGTATTTTTTTCACCGTCAATTATTGAAGTCCAGCTAATTATAAGTTCATAACAAGAATCACCATTTATATCGGCAAATTTTATTTCATATATTTCTTCACCGCGTCCCTTAATTGATGAAACAAAATTCCATTCACCATCAACAATTTTAAAAATACTTACATATGCGAGTGTATCATTTGCAGGGTCTGAGAAAAACACTAATGCTTCTTTTTCTCCATCATCAAGATTAAAAAAAAGATATGAAGAACGATAATCACCACTCATGGGTGTTTTCATAATAATACTGTTGCTATTTTCGACAGATTCCTCAAAAGCTGTCTGTAATAATCGGTTTTCACCACTTAATTTTGGAGGTCGCATGAGTGTATCAACTGATGATATACTAAAATCGCAAGATGAAAAGAGTAGACAGATAATAAGCACTACAACTGTCACTATCATTTTTTTCATTATCCGTCACTCCTTTAAATCATTATTTTTCAGTTACTGTTACTTTGATATCTATTTTTCCAACTGCCCAACAATTAAATTCACCCGAAATTGTAACTGTGCCTTGAATTAAAGTTGTATCATTAGTAATTGTCTTATCTGATGTATTAACTACAATCGAAAGATTTTCTTCGGTTATTGCTTCAATATCAGCCTGAGTACCAACAAGAGTTACAACAACATCTTTAGGGCTGTTAAGTTTTACATTAAAATCATCTCTGCTATTATTGACAGAAATTTTTGATGCTGAAATGGTAAGGGTTTTTGATACCATTTCTGAAGCATTGATTCTAACTCTAAATGATTTAATGTTCTCATCCATAATTTTATATGAATTAACATCCTCAACATTAATTTGGAATGTATTATAACTATTCTGAATATCAGAAAAATCAATTGTATCAACTACAAAATACTTTGTTGTCTCAATTGCATCAATCGGTAATGCTACTCGTACACTTGAAGGTGAAACCGTATAACTCAGAGGATTGTTAATAAAATACGATGGCGCATTTCTAAATTCGATTGCTGTTGGTAAAGTAACAATCTTAAGTACAGGCAATGTCATTGTTATATCATTATTTTCAAGATTAATTATTGAATATTCAAGTTTTGAACCATCACTTGTAGCAATCTTAATTTCTGGTTCAAAGGTTGTTGTTTTTTCCAAAATAGAATCAACATTCACTGTTGCGGTAACACCAATTATTCTATTAATCTCTGTTGCAGGTCCACTTACAAGAACGGTTTTTTTAGAAAAAACTATATCACCTAATAGACATTCATCTGGCACGATTGAATCAAGTTTTGAATTTACAACAGGATTAAGTGTCATTTCTACTTCTTTATATGTATCAAAATACACTTCAACATACGTTGATGAAGATGACATAATTGTAAAGTCATCATTATTGTCAGCGGGAGTAATTTTTAATTGCAGAGTCTTTGCACCAGCACTGTCAACTCGGTTTGTACTTGCAACAACATTAATGTCGCTTTTATCTAACGAAGCGAGTATGTACTTTTTACCTTTGACAGTAACATCTACTGTGAACTTTGATTCACCAAAAATTTCGAGTCCCAATTGTTCGGGGACACTGTCTGCAATACTAATTTGTACAGGAACATCTGAAATAACTTTTTCAATTTCAGGGCTTTTTTCAATTGATATCCACATCCAAAGGAAGAATGATACAACTACTGAAAAAATAGCAAGAAATCTATTGTTGCTTAATAACGATGAAAATGATGATGTATTTTTGTTTTGATTTTCATTATTTGTTTTCATTTTTCTTACCTCTGAAAATCTTTTTGATTTTACTATTGTCTTTTGTATCATTTTTTATAAGTGCATTACTTAGTCTCTCACGTAAGTCTCCGACTGAAATGTTTCTACTAAGAACACCTTTTTCAGCAATAGAAATTATACCTGTTTCTTCAGAAACAACAACAACTAACGCGTCGCTTGACTCACTCATACCAATCGCTGCTCTATGACGTGTACCAAGTTCGCTACTTACTTCATTGTTATTACCAGTCAGCGGAAGAATACAACCTGCAGCAACTATTCTACCATTATGTATAATAGTCGCCCCATCGTGCATAGGAGCTTTTGGAAAGAAAATATTGTTCACAAGTTCAGTTGTAACGGTAGCATCTATTGTAGTCCCCGTTTTTGTGATTTCGCCAAGTAATGAGTCTCTTTGAAAAACAATCAGGGCACCAATTTGCTTATCGCTCATATCGGAACAAGCTTTACTAACGCAATGAATAGAGTTTTTTATTGACTCTTGAATTTCATCATCTTCCTTGTTTTTAAAAATATTAAAATTAGAAACCGAGCTTCGACCCATACTCTCAAGGGCATGACGAATTTCAGGTGCGAAAATTACAATAAGAATAACAAGCAAGTTTCCAAAAACAAAACTTAAAATATACTGACTTGTCTGCATATCAAAAATAGAAACCATGAAATATACAAAAGCAAGTAAAACAACACCCTTAGCAAGCTGAAGTGCACGTGTTTCACGAATAAGCTTAATGATACTATAAATAACAAATGCTACAAGCACAATATCAAGCAAATCGCTGATACCATCAAAAGATAACAACGCACGTTTAATTTGCTCCCAATATTCATAAAAATTCGATAGCATATATTTCACACTCATTTCAATAAAAAAATACAATATACTGCTGAATATAACAAAAAATGTATAAAATACACCACGATATACATATTCACAATATATTGTATCACAACTATTTTGATTTTGCAATTTTTCTTACAGAATTTATTAAAAAATCTATATCATTTTTTTGAGTAAAAATTGAAGGAGACACACGAACAGCACCAAAATTTTCAGTTTTGAATTTTTTATGTGCTAAAGGAGCACAATGAAGCCCTGCACGAACAGCAATTCCATCTTCAGCTAAAAGTTGCGCCACCTGTTCGCTATGCATATTCTTTATATTAAACGATAGAATTGGTGCAAGTTTCTCCTTTTTATCACAAAAATTATTATATAAAAAAATATTACCACATTTTGATAATTTGGAATACAAATATTTAATTAAACAAAACTCATGCATATATATATTCTCTATTTTTTTCTTTTCAATAAACTTAATAGCTTCAGATAACCCTATAATTCCCTGAACATTTGGAGTGCCACTTTCAAATTTATCTGGCATATAAACAGGTTGATTAGCATCAATAGAATTACTCCCTGTTCCACCTTCCAAAATCGTATTTAAATTAACATCAGTATTTAGCAGTAAAAGACCAGTACCAGTAGGACCCATAAGGCCTTTATGACCTGCACAACACATTATGTCAATTTCATCACGCATCATATTTATTGGAATTACACCCGCAATCTGAGCAATGTCCATTACAAATAGTAAACCGTTCTTATGAGCAAGTCTCGCTAACTCTTTATATGGAGGAATAATTCCAAATACATTTGATGCGCCAGTACATATTATTGCAACAGTGCTATCTTGTATTTTACTTTTAAAATTATTTATTGTTTTATAAACGTCTTTTTCAATAGAAGCAATACTATAATCTAAAAAACACTGTTTTTTTAGTTTTTCCAATGGACGCAAAACAGCATTATGCTCTAAATCAGAAATAATAAAATGGGAATTTTTATTTGCAAGTCCTTTTATTGCCATATTTAAAGCAGTTGTGCAATTGCAAGTAAAAACAACATTTTCTTCTGATGGTACACCAAAAAAATTAGCAATTCTCTTTCTGCATAGAAAAATTTGTTCAGTTGTATCCATAGCCATTTTATAAATTCCTCTACCCGAATTTCCACCATATTTAATAAATGCGTTATTAACCGCACTAATGACACATTCAGGTTTTGGATAAGAAGTTGCGCTATTATCAAGATATATCAATTAAATCATCTCATATCCTGTATATTTAACTCGGTTAATGTTGAGCAGATTAATTAATTTGTTTACATTACCTGTTGCTACTAGCATATAACCGCAATCGTTCGCATTTGTGTTATTGGAATTTCTTCTCATTGTTGCACTTCCACCATTATTTTCAATAATTTCCTTTGCTTTCAAAGCATAGGTAACTGATGAAAACTTAATTCTTATTTTATTCATTTTAAACACCACCTATTTTATTTTATGGTATTTAATAATTTTTGATAAAAAAACCTCGTCTAAGACGAGGTTTAAATAAATTTAATATTATTCTTTTTTTCAACTAAACAAATACAATGTGCTGATATCCCTTTTTTTGCACCTGTGAAACCAAGTTTTTCTTCAGTTGTAGCCTTTACACTTACGAAGTCAACATTTAATCCTAAAGCTAACGCTATGTTTTCGCGCATTAAGTCAATATATGGTGCAAGTTTTGGTGCTTGCGCAATAACAGTTGCATCTATATTATTAATTTTATAACCCTTAAGTTTAATAATTTCTACAACTTTTTTTAATAATTCAAGACTGTCGGCATCTTTAAAACTATCATCATTGTCAGGAAAATGTTTGCCAATATCGCCCATTGCACAAGCTCCAAGAAGAGAATCTGAAATTGCGTGCAAAAGCACATCGGCGTCGGAATGGCCTAAAAGACCAATTCCACCATTTTCAATTTCAACTCCGCCTAGAATTAGTTTTCTACCTTCAACTAATTTATGTACATCATATCCGTGACCTATTCTAAGCATATCATTATTCCCTTCTTAAATAGTTTTCTGCAAGTTCAATATCTTCAGGAGTAGTTATTTTAATGTTTTTATAATCGCCATCTATTAGTTTAACAGTTTTACCATAAGCTTCTAACATTTTACAATCATCAGTAAAATCTTTACTATTCTTAACAGTATTAACAGCGTCAATATATAATGATTTTTCAAAAACCTGAGGTGTCTGTACAAATCTCATATATGTTCTATCTGGAGTATCAAGAATATTATTATTTTCATCAACAACTTTCACAGTATCTTTGACTTTAATTCCTGATGTTGCAGCACCATACTTTACTGCACAGTCAACCGTTTTTTTAATAATAACGGGGTCAACCAATGGTCTTGCTCCGTCATGAATTGCAATAAAGTTAGCTGAATCTGATGTTGCTCTTACGCCATTATAAACACTCAACTGTCTCGTTTCGCCACCAGCGATAACCGCCGATACTTTTGATAAATTAAATTGTTTAACTAACTTGTTAATTATTTCAAAATCAGTTTCACGAGTAACAATTATAATTTCATTTATAATCTCAGTGTTCTGAAAAGCTAAAATGGAACGGACAATAACCGGAATTCCATTTATTTCAAGAAGTTGCTTATTAATGCCACCCATTCTCGTTGAGTTTCCTGCCGAAACAATTACGGCAGAAACATATATATTATTTTCAACCATATTTTTCGACATAGAATACTCTCCTTAACTAAATCAATGCTTCTATTGCCACAAGTTTTGCACAAAGACAGAATACTTCCATAGCCTTTTTCAAATTATCGACTGATGGGAATGTTGGTGCAATTCTGATATTTTTATCATCGGGGTCAACACCATAAGGATATGTTGCACCAACAGTTGTAAGTACAAGACCTGCTTCCTTACACAATTCACCTATTCTCTTTGCACTACAATCAATCGTATCGTAGCTAATAAAGTAACCGCCTTTTGCCTTTACCCATTTACCAATTCCCAAAGGTGCAATCTCTTTCTCAAGCATATCAAGTACAAGACTGAATTTAGGAGCAATAATTTTTGCATGTTTATCCATATGTGCTTTGATACCTTCAACATTCTTGAAGAATTTAACATGACGCAATTGATTGAGTTTATCATAACTAATTGTTTGGAAATTAAGTCTTTTCTTAATATCAGCAATGTTATTATCGGAAGCTGCAATCGCAGATACACCTGCACCGGGGAATGAGATTTTAGATGTTGAAGTAAATTCAACAAAATAATCTTCTGTTCCGAATTCCTTACATGCATCAAAAATATTCATAAGAACATCAGGATTATCTGTCAATTCGTGAATAATATATGCATTATCCCAGATAACTCTAAAATCTTTTGCAGCAGGTTTTAATGATGCTAATGCCTTAACCCTTTCATCACTGTATGTTACACCATTTGGATTTGAATACTTTGGCACACAGAACATTCCTTTAACCATAGGGTCTTTTACAAGCTCTGCAATTTTTTCAACGTCAGGACCAAATTCGTCCATCTCAACAGAAATCATTTCTATTCCAAAAAATTCTGTGATTGAAAAATGTCTGTCATATCCTGGAACATTACAGATGAATTTAACCTTTCCCTGCTTTGACCAAGGCTCACAACCTGCAACACCAAGATACATACACTGATTAATATAGTCATACATTAGGTTAAGACTTGATGTACCACCAATAATAATATTTTTAGGTTCAACATCAAGAATGTCAGCAAAAAGCTTTTTACATTCTGGCATACCATCAAGCACACCATAGTTACGACAGTCAAAACCATTTTCAGCTTTACAGTCTTCAACTGTTGACATTACATTCAACATTCCCATTGATAAATCAAGCTGGTCTGCGCCTGGCTTACCGCGTGACATATCAAGTGAAAGTCCTAACCCCTTAATTTCTTCATATTTTTTCTCAAGTTCACTCTTAATCTTAAGAAGTTCTTCTTTACTCATTTCATTATAGTACATGGATTATACCTCCAATATAAAATTTCATTTGATATTTTATATTATATCAATTGTTTTTGCAAGTGATAATTTAAAAAACTGCATTTTATTTAATTTTTTATTAAAAAAATCATCGAATTTGAATAATTTGACAATTTTTAGTTCATTTTATTAGACTTTTGCAATAAACAAGTAAAAATTAAAGGCCCTTTACCTTCAACATTTTACAATAATTTTATTCTTTTTAATATTTTAACACATAACTACAGATTAAACAACGATGTTATTGAAAAAAATGTTATTTTATGCTAAACTTATTAAACAATGTAAAAGGAGTCTTATTATGAATATTTTAAAATTAAATCCTGTTTTTAAAGATTATCTATGGGGCGGAACAAAGCTCCGTGATGAATATGGCTTCCAGTCTAACTTGGATAAGCTTGCAGAGGGTTGGATGCTCTCTTGCCATAAAGATGGCGAAAACACAATTCTCAATGGTGAATATGAAGGTAAAACCTTAAGCGAAGTAATAAAATTAAACCCCGATTATTTAGGTGAAAATGGCAAGAATTTTGAATATTTTCCTATTCTCATAAAACTTATTGATGCAAAAAAAGATTTATCTGTTCAGGTGCATCCCAACAATGAATATGCTATGCGAGTTGAGAATGAATATGGCAAAACAGAATGCTGGTATATTCTTGATTGTGATAAAGACGCAGAATTGATTTATGGCTTTAACCGTGAAATCAGTAGTAAAGAATTTAAGAACAGAATTGCAGACAACACATTCCTTGAAACAGTAAATAAAGTCAAAGTTAAAAAAGGAGATTTATTCTTTATTGAGGCAGGTACACTTCATGCTATTGGTAAAGGAATTTTACTCGCAGAAATTCAACAAAATTCTAACACCACCTATCGTGTTTATGATTATGGCAGACTTGGTGCTGATGGCAAGCCAAGAGAATTACATGTTGAAAAAGCAATTGATGTTACTAATTGCACTCCCCCTACCCGTTCATCAAATCCTGAAGGTGAACTAATTGCGAATGACAAATACTCAACACAATTGCTAACGAAATGTGATTTATTTAATGTTGAAAAAATAGTTGTTCATAACGAATATATCGGAAATGCTGATGAGAATTCATTTGTATCTGTGTTGGTTATTGAAGGCAATGGAACAATAGATGACATAGAAATTCATAAAGGAGATAGTCTTTTTATTCCCGCAAGTTACGGAATTTTCACTGTAAACGGAAATATTGAAATGATTATTACACGTGTATAAATGAGAAAAAGAACATTTACTGGCACAAAAATTGCTTGCTATACTGGCTATATAGTTCAAGGTATCATAAATAACATTGCTCCCCTACTTTTTGCTATTTTTAGCGATAAATTTGATATCACTCTTGTGAAACTATCATTGCTAATTACAATCAACTTTGTTACACAATTAGTGGTTGATACACTTTCAATTAAATTTGCTGATATCATCGGTTACAAAAAATTAGCTGTTATATCACAAGGTATTGCTTTTATTGGTCTTTCTTGTCTTGGAATTTTACCTAACATACTTGAAAATGAATATATTGGAATAGTAATTTCAATTATTCTTTCTGCTATTGGCAGTGGCATAACTGAAGTAATAATAAGTCCAATTGTTGAATCTATTCCCGGTGAAAAGAAAACCGCAGAAATGAGCCTTCTTCACTCATTCTATTGTTGGGGGCAATTTATTGTTGTATTACTTACAACAATAATGATTAAGATTTTTGGAAATGATTTATGGTACATAGCACCTATTCTATGGTCGGTTATTCCACTAGTCAATACGTTTAATTTTTTAACTGTGCCGATTGAACCAAATCTCACAGAAGAAGAAAAAACGCCATTTTTTAAAATGCTTTTTTCAAAACAATTCTTGTTATGCATTGTTATTATGATTTGTTCAGGTGCTTCAGAAATCGGAATGTCACAATGGTCTTCGTATTTTGCAGAAACTGGACTTAAAGTATCTAAAATGACGGGCGATTTGCTGGGGCCTTGTTTATTTGCCGTATTAATGGGTATAGGACGAATGATTTTTGGTTTTGTTGGCGAAAAAATCAATTTAAAAACAGCTTTATATTTTTCAGCTGGTTTATGTATAACTTGTTATTTAGGAACTTGCTTTATTAATAATGCTTTTCTAGCACTTTTTATGTGTGCTTTAACTGGCATTTCTGTAAGTGTTATGTGGCCGGGTACTTTAAGTCTTGTAGCAAAATTATTTCCTAAAGGCGGAGGCTCAATGTATAGTGTGTTAGCACTTTCCGGTGACGCAGGTTGTACCATAGGTCCTTGGTTTGTAAGTTTTATGTCACTTCATATTTCGCAAGTTAATGCAACAGGTGAAAACTTGAAAACAGGACTTGGATTTGGCGCTATATTTCCACTAATTCTCTTAATTGCAGTATTATTACTTAAGCAAAAAGAAAAAAATATTGACAAATCAAAGCAAAATGATATAATCTAATAGTAAATAGAATTAGTTGTCTTCAGGGCGGAGTGTAATTCTCCACCGGTGGTTAAAGTCCACGAGCATTTGCTGAATGGGTGTAATTCCCATACCGACGGTATAGTCCGGATGAAAGAAGATGCGACTTTAAAATAGTTACATTGCCCTGCTGTATTTAGCAGGGCTTTTCTGTTTGACAACTAATCAAAAAGAAAGGATATGATTTTATGTCAAACAATCGAAACAAACAAATATTTAAATTAACCATTACCGCTGTAATGGCAGCTATCGGTACTGTTATTTATATGGTATTTCCAGAAATCAATATTGTTCCTGGTGTAAGCTATATGAAAATTGATTTTTCAGATTTTCCGGCAATACTTACCGGTATGGTTTTCGGACCTATACAAGGAATACTTGTTGAAGTAGTAAAAAATATTATACACCTTACTAAAACAACGACATTTGGAATCGGCGAAATAATGAATGTAATACTTGGTAGTGGAATTGTGCTTTCGATGTCTCTTTTTACAAAGCTTTTTGCAAAAATATTTAAAGAAAAAAGGTTTTCGATTAAAACTTATGTTATTACTGCAATAATCACAATTATTATTACCATTATTTTAGGCTGGCTTGCAAATATTGTATTCACACCAATCTTCTATAAATTAATGGGAATTCCACTAGTTAGCGAAACCTATTGGGCTGGAGTATGGGGCTCAACTGCATTAAATACAGTAAAAGCATGTTTTAACGTAATCCCATTCTACCCTGTTTACTTAGCTGTTGAAAAAATTGTTAAAAAACATGGTATGTAGTTGACAATATAAAAAAATATGTTAAAATATATAAAAATTAAATAAAATCCCTTATGCAGAGTGGTGGAGGGTCTGGCCCTGTGAAACCCGGCAACCTGCTTTTAAGCAAGGTGCTAATTCCTGCGGATTTTCCGAGATATAAGGTTGTTTTTTATGGCATCCTTATGGGTGCCTAATTTTTTTGGAGGAGAAAAATATGGCTAAATTTTTATTTACATCAGAATCAGTAACAGAGGGACATCCCGATAAAATCTGTGACAAAATTTCAGACGCAGTTCTTGATGCTATGCTCGCACAAGACCCAATGTCTCGTGTAGCTTGTGAAACAACAGTTACTACCGGACAAGTTCTCGTTATGGGTGAAATTACATCAAAAGCTCAGGTTAATATTCCTGAAATAGTTCGTAACACTATTCTTGAAATCGGTTATGACGATAGTTCAAAAGGTTTTGACGGTAATACCTGTGCAGTCCTTGTAGCACTCGATAAACAATCATCTGACATTGCATTGGGCGTTGACAATTCAATGGAGATTAAAGAAGGAAATGACGATTTTTATAATCTTAACGGCGCTGGAGACCAAGGTATG
>Ga0233373_1000037_pt1 | contig 18324 bp, 12 predicted proteins | sample ElkDunMinimDraft_5_FD_180685 | JGI IMG/M metagenome (GOLD analysis project Ga0233373, IMG submission 180685) | Fecal eukaryotic communites from dung pellets of Tule Elk in California, USA - Elk Dung E0 | ecosystem: Host-associated > Mammals > Digestive system > Large intestine > Fecal | place...
GTAATCAAGCTATACATACCTTCGTTCTGAAGAACATACTTTGCAAAGTAAAGACCGCCTGTATATGTATAAACCATTCTTGCACCACCAAGGATACCTGAAAGCACAATAAGAAGAAGCTCTTTATTCTTGAAAAGGAGTTTCATATTGTGACCAAAACTTGGTGGGTTATCATCTGCTGTGAAACGTTCTTTTGTATGCTTGAAACCATAGAAGAACATTGGAACAGCCGCAATAACAAGAACTGCTGCTGCAATGAAATATGTCCATTTAAGAGTGTCAGCGTTAGCAACTTCCTGACCTTTGATAACTGTGTTAATGAATGTGTTTGCTGCTTCTTCAATAGTAAGGCCCTGCTTTTCAACAAGGTTTGCAATTTCAGCAGCTTTGTCAACCTTAATTTGCTCAAGCATTTCTGCAGTATATTTGTATTTCGCTGTGATTCCGTTTGTAATAATTGGAATGAAAACAGTAACAATACCTGCGCCCAATGTGCAAAGAAGACGAGTAATTGTAAGAAGATTACCACGAACAACAGTATCATTGGTCATACAAGTTGAAAGTCCCCAATAAGGAACGTCGGCAACTGTGTAAACAACTGACCAAATAACGTAAATAATCGCAATAATAATGAATGTCGATGTTGCTTTTGCCTTAAATACAGGCAAGAAACAAGCAATAGTCATAATTGCAATTGGAATTGCCATCCATTTAAGATAAGGACGACATTTACCCCACTTCGTTCTTGTCTTGTCAACGATTGAGCCCATAATCGGGTCATTGAAAGCATCAAAAATACGAGTACCAAGCATCAAATAAGCAACTGCCATTGAGCCTGTAAGAGTACCGATTGTAACACCTTCAGCACCGAAAAGAAGCGCGTCTGTCAAGAAGATTGTGAGGTATGAACCGATAATTGTGCAAACAAAGTTCTGGCCGAAACCTGCTACACCATAAGCAAGTGCTTCTTTAGGCTGAAGACTTGATGGGTCATTAGGATTTGTGCCATAAACCTTATGCAAAAGGTCATTGATTTTCATAAAATCCCTCTTTCATATTTTTAATATCACAATTATAGCACAACACTTTGTTGATTTCAATCATATTTTAACAAAAAATGAACATAAAAAAACCCCCTTGATTTTCTCAAGGGAGTTAAAATTAAAATTACTGTTTTGCACCATTATCAAACATTTCAAGAACTTTAACGCTTGCTGCAAAGCAATCTGCAAGACAATCTTTATTGAGTGCATCAGGTGTGTCAAGTCTTGTATGGTAGAAATTAGGAAGTGCGTGATTGAGCGCTGTGATACCTGTTGAACGCATACCTGCCTGTGCAAATGCTGCAGAGTCAGTAGCACCACCAAGCGGAGGAACTACACCCTTACCACATTTAATACCAAGTTCTTCACAAGCTTCAACATACAAATCTGAAACATCCTTATCAACTTTAACTGTTGCATTAAGGTCGCGATAATTTGCCTGCATATATTCAGGCTGAGTAATTGTGTCATAAGAATAAACAAATGTTGGAACATCATTAAATTCGTGAGCATGTGCTTCACACCATGCTTTTGCACCGCGAAGACCTGCTTCTTCTGAGCCTGTAAGAACAACACCGATTTCTGTGTTTTCAAGTTCAATGCCTTCGTCTTTAAGTGCTTTTAATATTGCAATACCGATATAGCAACCTGAAAGGTTATCATTAGCACCATCAACTACTTTTTTACTATTCCACATAAAGTAAAGTCCAAACCAGAATGGAACAAAAACAAGACCAATAAGACCAAGCTTTGTAACAAGTGCTTCTGGGATTGCACCTGCTACATTTGCTATTGCAATACCAATCGTGTAGAATGCGCCAATAAAGCAAACAATCATATGAATGTCAAAGCCAAGATATGTAAACATATACTTGAAAGGCCATTCCCAAGCAGCATCAGGGTGACCATTAAAGATAATTCTACGTTTTACTTCACCTGTTGGCTTTTTAAAACCTGCTGCATTGTGACCAATTTTTTCTTTGAAGAATTTATCAACTGTTTTCTTATAAAGACCAAACTGTAATACACAAAGTGCAAGTCCGATTACTATAAATACAATTGAAAGCACGGGCATAAAGAAATATGATGCGAGTGCCAAAAAGCAACAAGTGATTGTAAAGTAAATCCAACCAAAGAATGAACCTGGATTTTCTTTAAACTCATCAACATAAACTGTGTCGCAGCCTAAATCCTTCAACTGGTCAGCCATATATTCACAAGCCTGCTGTTCACCTTTTGAACCCGGTGCTCTTTTTTCAAACTTGTTGCAAATATGGGTAATCTCATCAACCATAAATTGCGCAGCTTCATTCTTTTTGTCAATAATTTTCTTTAAATCCATAGCAAAAATCCTCCCTATAAAGCAATAAACTTCAATGCTTCACTTAATAGATATATATTACCAAAACTCTGACTTCAAGTCAAGATAATATACACGATGTTGTTAAAGATTTATTAATTATTTTATTGAAATTGACAGCAACAAACTGATACGATATAATTATATTGTTATAAAAATTAAGGAGAGGTTATTTATGGCACAGTTTGTTAGATTAAATCCCGAAGCTTTAAAAGAGCTTCGCACTATCAACGAACGTCTTATTTCTTACAACGTTGAAATGACAGAAGTTACTGGTGGCACGTTCTGGAAAGCGTATACAGATGCGCAGATTGATGGCACAGAGGATGTTCCCCCACCCGATTTCAGTAAAGGTATGGCAAGTATGCATCAATGGTATGACCCAATAGACACAACAAATCCACGACTTATAAAACTTGCTAAAGAGCTTGGCTCTGCATGGGTTCGTGTTTCGGGTACTTGGGCAACAAAGACCTATTATGATTTTGAGGGCAAGGGCGAGGTTCCCAATGGTTATCAAAATCGTCTTACAAAAGAACAATGGATTAACCTTTTGAATTTTGTTAAAGCAGTTAACGGTAAGCTTATGATAAGCGTGGCCAACTGTGAGGGACTTCACAGTGCCGATGAGCCATGGAATCCAAGTCAGGCAGAGCAGATTTTTGCTTTGAGCACAGAACACGGTGTGCCCATTGAGGCGGTTGAATTCACAAATGAGCCTAATATGATGGAAATGACAGGTTTTCCTAAGGGTTACACACCAGCACATTTCCGTCGTGACCAAGATTTATTCCACAAATGGTTAAGAAAAAATTATCCAGATTGTATTGTTGTTGGTCCTAGCGACACCGACCCTGAGGCTATGAAGGGCGATGAAGATAAAACAGGCGGTGCGGCAGGTATTGCAGAAGCTCTCCCCTACTGCACAACTGCAGAATTGATGGATGGCTGTACAGAAAAACTCGATGTTTTCAGTTATCACTATTACAATGGTGTTTCTGAACGTATGGCGGCTATGATGCCTAGCGCATTCACTCCTGCAGAAGGTGCAATGAGTGAAGAATATCTTGGTATGGCGGGATATTGTGCACGTTGTTTCAGCCCATATCGTGATAAATATTGCCCAGGCGGTGAAATGTGGGTTACAGAATCAGGTGACGCAGGTGCAGGCGGTCACACATGGGCTTCTACATATTTAGAAGTTCCCCGTGAACTCAATGAATTTGCAGATTTTGCAACAGTAACAAACGGTGTTATTTTCCACAACACCCTCGCATCTTCTGACTACGGCTACTTAAAGCACGGTACTTTTGACCCAAGACCTAGCTATTTTGCGGCATTACTCTGGACTCGTTTAATGGGCAATACTGTTTATGCCACAGGTGAACCGATTCGTGAAGGCGCTCACGTTTATGCACATTCTAGAAAAGACGGTAAAGATGGTTGTGTATATCTTGTAATCAACACATCATGGACTGACACCACAACAGTTGAACTCCCAAAAGATGCTGAAGTTTATGCCCTTTCAGGTGATGGAAAACTCCGTAGCCGTGTAATGTATCTTAATGGCAAGCCACTTACTCTTGGCGAGAATGACGAAATACCAGCACTTGAGGGTGAAACTCACTCCGCAGGTGCATACGAAGTTGCACCTGGTAGTTGTGTATTCTTTGTTCTTTGATTAAATAATTAAAAGCAAAAGAAAAAACTCTCGAAACCATATAGTTTCGGGAGTTTTTTGGTGCCGGTGACCGGGGTCGAACCGGTACGGTATCGCTACCACTGGATTTTGAGTCCAGCACGTCTGCCAATTCCATCACACCGGCATTTATGTGACTGTGATATTATATGAAATTATTTTAAAATTGTCAATAGATAAGGGGACATATTTTTAAATAGTCCCCTTTAATAATTAAAAAATATGCTTCCATTTCTCACTTTTTCGGAATGAAAAATAATCATCGCCGTGGCCAATAATAATGTGGTCACTTAATCTCACACCAATAGATTTCATCGCCGTCATAATATTAAGTGTTGCATTCACGTCTGATTTTGACGGAGCGGTTATTCCTGACGGATGATTATGCACAAGAATGATGCTTGCTGCTTTTGACATAAACGTTTTCTCTGTAATGAGTCTGTTATTGAGCGGTGTCGAATTCACGGTACCGCTACTTATCATATCAAAGCTTAACATTTTACAGTTTGAGTCAAGACACAGCAAATATAATCTTTCTTCTGCCAAACCTTTAAAATACTTTGAGGTGTATTTTGCAACCATTTCTGCACTATTAAGCACAACATCATTCTTATTAAGTTTATCAGTTTCATATTTTCTGAAAATTTCAGGAACAAGTTTGATGAGTGTGGCGCTCTGCTCGCCTATCCCTTTAACTTTACATAAATCTTCAAAACTTGCATCAAACACATTTGACAATGAGCCGAAAGTGTTAATCAATCTGTGAGCTTCTTCATTAGTATCTTTTCGTGAAATTGTATGAAACAATAATAATTCAAGAACAATATGGTCATCAAAATTTTCTAAGCCTTCTTTTAAGAATCTTGAACGTACCCTTTCACGATGACCTGCATGAATGTTTTTTGAATCCACATTTTTTCGTGGCTTTGGCGGAGGTTTTAGTATATTACCCTCCACACTATATTGTACTTTTTTGCGACTTTCATACACTTCCGCGGGTTTTCTCGCCATTTTACTTAAACATCCTTTTTATATATTTTTGCCATTTGTAAAAGTAAATTGTAACAAGTCTTGTTAAAAGCACATCATACATAGCGAAAACCACATTACCAGCCAAAAGCAATATAGGCAATGCCCACTTACCAAAGGCTTCTATGTCATCAAATGAAATCATAAAAATCTTTGTTACCGCCATATATGAAACAACCATTGCAACGTTGAATATTATATATTTCACAATCCAACACCACAATGTTTTTATATGCTTTTCAAGGAAACTCTTAATTATAGGATAATAACCAAAAAAGCCGACATACATTACGGCGGCTTCCTTATTACCTAAAATCAATAATGAGAGTACTGACACAGCCACATAAACCGCGGTTGCAAAGCCAGAACCCAACTCAATTACAAGCACCATTAAAAGTGCTCCCACAAACATAGGTATCGCATAAACCAATGTTGATGTTACACCAGCTAACATCATAAAGATGATTGACAAGGCTGCCGTTACCCCGCCCAATGCGACCTTCATTGAAACCTTTTTTCTTTTATTCATTTTAACAACATGGGATTAAATCCCCGCCACAACACTCGCAGCAACAATCAGCACAAAGCAACCCTGTACAAAGGTCACAAACACCGTCACTACTTGTTTTTCTTGATCTTCTGTAACCGCCATGAGCATTGTTATTGAGCGCATTAAAAGCTGCGGCATATTCCTGATTAGAAGGCTCAAGACGGCAAGCATTCTGATAACAACGAAAAGCCTCATTCATCCAACCGCGTCGCTGATGAATTACTCCTTTGAGATAATTCCACTCAGCATTACGCATTGATGTTGGAATACCATCTAAAATTGTTTCGGCATCATCAATTCTACCGGTGTTTATTCGCTGACGGACATCTGAAAACTGTGATGCACCGCTATTGTATTGGTTGTCATTATAAGCACCTGAATATGATGATGTTCCGCGGAGTTCATTCATTATAGCATCATATGCATTGTTCAATTCATTCATTCGCATACTTTTTTCTGAATCACTTGCAGATGAGTTTTGAATACTCGCCGCAATATTTTTGTATGCACTTTTCACCTGCTCTTCATTTGCGCCACGGGAAAGCCCTAAATATTCATAAGGATTATTCACAATTTTCACCTCTGTACTTCTGAGTTATTCTATCTAACTGAAAATTAAGCCCATCACATATAACATTTTCAATAATTGAAGAAAAATTATTAAAATGATGTTCTGTCATTGATTCACACAGTGCACCAATTGAAAGATTGATTGATAATGATGCATCTTCAATAATATTATCAGTATTTTTAAAAGGATTAAAAGTATTTTCTTTCAAATCGTCGTTGTAATCGTCAAATGCATCAAGAAAATAAACTACTCTACCAAGCTGATAACCGAATTTTTCTGCTTTTGTTTTATTTTTATCACTTTCGCCAAAAGCGAACAAGCGTGAAAGCATTTTTGCCGTAGGGTCGGCAGATTTGTCCGGTGCGGGATTATCTTCTTTTTCAATTTCGAACTGATGTTGCATTTCATCTTCAACAATTTCAAAAATCTCAGGATACTTTTTCCTTGCCTTATTTTTTAAGAATGCAAAATATGGGTAAATCAAATATAAAATTATCTTTTTAAAAAAAGAACTGTCATTAAGATTATCAATAAGTTTAAAATATGCGAGAATCACCGTGAGTGTACTTGCAATTTTATAAGCATTGTCCCCTGCACAGACTTTCATACATTTTTTACACGGATTAAAAGTGCAACGGGATTTGTTCACACAGATATTATCGTTTGACAATCCCAATTTATACATAACATAAAATGCGCCGTCATAACTTAAAAGAAATCTAGACAAAAACCCGTATTCCTTGCCCATTTCTTTACAAAGCGTGCAATAAACACCTTTGTAGGCTTCATACTCTTTGATTTTAAGTTCAGGTTTATATACAGTTACATATCCGAACATAAATTATCTTATTATCCCCTTTAATACAGTTCGTGCAACATAGGGTTTATTCATAGTATAAATATGAATTCCGTTAACACCATTTGAGAGCAAATCATTGATTTGTTTAATTGCAAAATCAAGACCCGCTTTTTTTAAATCTTCAGGTTTATCACTGTATTTTTCTAAAAATGCTTTGACTTCATCAGGAAGTTTTGTACCAGACAGACAAGTTATTCTGTCAATTTGTTTAATATTGGTAATTGGCATAATACCTGCAAACACAGGAACGTACATACCTTTTTTACGAACTTTTTCAATAAATGAATAAAATATGTCGTTATCATAAAAGAGTTGAGTGATAAGAAAATCCACACCGCAATCAACTTTATTTTTCAAATTTTCAATATCTTTTTCTAAACTATCACATTCAGGGTGGCATTCGGGATAACAAGCACCACCAATATCAAAATAGCCATATTCTTTAATGTGACTTATAAGTTCACTAGCATAAGTATAATATTCACCCTGTGGTTTCTCAAAACCTTGAGGAATATCACCGCGCATTGCGAGAATGTTATCAATATGATTTTCTTTAAGAGTGTCAAGAATATTATCTATCTGACCTTTGGGTGTTGAGGCACAAGTAAGATGTGCCAATGCAGTTGTATCAAGTCTGTTTTTTATAAGTGAAGCAATTTTTGTTGTGTACTGACTTGTACCACCACCTGCACCATATGTAACACTCATAAAATCGGGGTTAACAGCTGCTAATTCACGTACCGACCATTCAATACTTTCAAAAGATGAATCCGTTTTAGGTGGGAAAACTTCAAATGAAATTAGTTGGTCTTTAACCATAAGTTTTTCTGTGATTTTCATAAACATTCACCGAATTTATAATAGCACATTTGCATTTTTTTAGCAATACACTGATTATTTATTTACATATTATTTACAAAAATAGTAAGAGGGCGATTCGTGAATCGCCCCTACATTTTGAACTTAAAAAAGTTTTGATGCATTTATGATTTCTTCATTTGTGACACAACCTGTTGGGGTTGCGTTTACTGCTTTTTCTGCTTCGACAGTTAAATCGTTATATGGTGTATTGAGCTTGCTGTTTACAAATTCTGCAAAGCTTTCGCTATTAAAGATTGCATTCTGTACTCTCTTATTACCGTATTTATCGAAGAATGTCCCATTTCCGTGATAGGCGCAAGTTTCTATTGCATTTTCACATTCCCCATTATATTGTGGAATGTTTAGTTTTGAAATTGCATAATAGTTTGCATCTGTTTCTTTTGCACTTGTGAAAATTTGCTTTTCATTTTCTTCGGCATATTTTTTGAGGACAAATGCTGTTTCTGTTGAAACTTTACCACTAATTATGATTGTATCAGAGTTGAGTAATGCATCGAAATCAGTTGTTTGTGGTTGGCTCTCAAGCACACCAAAACGACCGCCTTTACAGAGAATGCCATTATTTACAGGTAATGCTCGGGTCACTGTTGAGCCGATGTAACGATAATCAATCTCACAAAGATTGGAACAGTTTGTACAAATACTGATTTTTGAGTTTTCTTTTACGGGTACACTCTTTGAAAATGATGTTTTCTCTCTTAATGCACCAGTCGGACAAAGCGCAACACATTGACCACAAGCGATGCATTCAGTTTCTTTGAGTGGTTTAGAAAGTTCAGGCTCAACAAGAGTATTAAAGCCACGATTTATAAGTCCGATTGCAGATTTACCCATAACCTCTTCGCAAACTCTTACACAAAGTCCACAGAGAATACATTTATCAGTATTTCTGCTTATAAGGTCATTTGCATTTTCCTGATTTCTGTTATGCTTCTCCCCTGCAAATCTTGATGGTTTAACATCATAATCATTTGCATAAGAGATAAGTTTGCATTCAAAATAGTCGTGGCAACCACACTCAAGGCAACGATTTGCTTCCTTTTTTGCCTGTTCTTCTGACAAGCCAAAGTTTACTTCTTTAAAGTTAGTTTTTCTGTCATTAGGACTCATGTGTGGCATTTTTACACGTGGTGATTTTTCATATTTTGAATAATCAATCGATTTGCTATCTTGTTCAACAAAATATGGCTTTTTATAACCAACTACTTCACCATTTAAGTATCTGGCAATTACAACAGATGCCTTTTGTGCCTCACCTATTGCAGCAATTGCGATATCAGCACCTTTATTTGTAGCATCACCAACGGCAAATACACCCTCAAGTGATGTTGTAAATCTACTTTCATCCGCTGAGATTGTATTCTTACGAGTTGCTTCAAGTGTTTCAAATCCGTTGAGATTAGGATACTGACCGATTGCCATAATTACAGAATCAAGTGCAATTGTTTCGGTTTCGCCATCAATTGCGACGGGGCTTCTTCTACCACTTTCGTCAGGCTCACCAAGTTCCATTTTTTGTAAAATTACACCATTGAGTTTACCATTTTCACCTATAAACTCAATAGGATTAGTAAGGTATTTGTAAATAACACCTTCTTCTTCTGACTCAAGAATTTCTTGAGGGTCAGCAGGCATTTCATCCTTGGTACGACGGTAAATTACGTATACATTTTCTGCACCAAGTCGAACTGCAACACGACAGGCATCCATTGCAGTATTACCGCCACCACAGACAGCAACATTTTTACCGATTTCAGGCTTATTTCCAAGAGCAACTTCACGAAGAAAGTCAATACCACCCCATACACCGTCAAGGTCTTCCCCCTGAACTCGCATTTTGCTACTGTTCCAAGCACCGATAGCAACGAGTGTAGTATCAAAATTGTTTTTGATTTCTTCAAATGAAATATCCTTGCCGATATTTACATTATTCTTAAGAGTTACTCCCATATCCTCAATGAGTTTAATCTCTTTATCTAAAACCGCTTTTGGAAGACGATACTCAGGAATACCATAACGAAGCATACCGCCCATTTTTTCCATTTGTTCAAAAATGGTTACGTTATGACCACTTTTACGCAAGAAATATGCCGCAGTAAGTCCTGCAGGACCTCCACCTATAATTGCAACCTTTTTATTTGTGTCAGGCTCAATTTCAGGAACATATGTATCACCTAATAAATCCATATCCCCTACAAAACCTTTAAGAAATGCGATTGAAACTGGCTCATCAACATACTGTCTGCGACATTGTTTTTCACAAGGATGTGGACAAATTCTACCGATTGATGCGGGTAAAGGCAATTTCTCTTTAATGAGTTTAACAGCTTCTTTATATTCACCATTTGCAATAAGACCAACATATCCTTGGCAATCTGTACCCGCAGGACAAGCCTTGCTACAAGGTGCAACACAGTCACCCGTATGGTCAGAGAGTAAAAGTTCAAGTGCCACTTTTCGTGAAGCTTTAATTCGCTCTGTTTCGGTATAAACCACCATACCGTCAGTTACCTTTGTTGAACAAGCACGAAGAAGCTTTGGAACACCCTCAACCTCAACGGTACAAAGTCCACAAGCACCATAGAGTTCAACTCTGCCATCATAACAGAGATTGGGAATTTTAATTCCGTTTTCTGTGGCAACATTGAGTATTGTTGAGCCGTCTTCTGCTATGATTTTTTTACCATCAATTGTTAATGTAATACTCAATTATTTCACCTCCACAGCATTGAATCGGCAAACTGATACGCAGTTACCACATTTAATACATTTTTCCATATCAATAATATGGGGATTTTTAACTGTACCGCTGATTGCAGAAACAGGGCATTTTTTAGCACATAATGTACAACCTTTGCAAAGTTCTGCGTTAATTTCGTAACGGAGAAGATTTGTGCATTCGTGTGCAGCACATTTTTTCTCTACAATATGTTCTATATACTCGTTTTTAAAGTATTTTAAAGTTGTAAGTACGGGGTTTGGTGCGGTCTGCCCGAGTCCACACAGTGCACCATCTTTAATAGCAAGACAAAGTTCTTCTAAAAGTTCAATGTCTTCTTCCTTACCGTTTCCCTCTGTAATACGGGTAAGAATTTCAAGCATTCGCTTTGTACCAAGACGACAATGTACACATTTACCGCAGGATTCTTTTGCAGTAAAGTCAAGGAAGAAACGAGCCATTTCTACCATACAAGTACTATCGTCCATAACAACCATACCGCCCGAGCCCATAATAGCCCCTGTAGCAGAAAGTGCTTTATAATCAATTACGGTATCAAGCAATTCAGCTGGAATACATCCACCAGACGGACCACCCATCTGTACTGCTTTGAAGTTTTTATCATTTTTAATTCCGCCACCAATGTCAAAAATAACATCTCTAAGTGTTTTACCCATTGGAATTTCAACGAGTCCACCACGTTTGATTTTACCCGTGAGCGCAAAAACCTTTGTACCCTTGCTATTCTCTGTACCCATTGATGAGAATGCGTTACCTCCATTGAGAATTATCCAACTAACATTTGCAAAGGTTTCAACATTATTGATATTTGATGGTTTATGCCAATAACCTGACTGTGCGGGAAAAGGTGGTTTAAGTCTTGGCATACCACGAGAGCCTTCAAGGGACTCAATAAGTGCAGTTTCTTCACCACAAACGAATGCACCTGCACCTGCTTTTATTCTAAAATCACAAGAAAAGTCAGTTCCCATTATATTATGACCGATATAGCCTTTTGCTTTCGATTGGTCAATAGCATTTTGAAGTCTCCTTATTGCAAGTGGATACTCAGCACGTACATAAACGATTGCTTCACGAGCACCAATTGCATAAGCACCAATGAGCATACCTTCAATAAGATTATGCGGGTCACCCTCAATAACCGCTCTGTCCATAAACGCACCTGGGTCGCCCTCGTCAGCATTACAAATTAGATATTTTTCTTCGCCCTGTGACTGACGTGCCGCATTCCACTTAAACCAAGTCGGGAAGCCTGCACCACCACGTCCTGCAAGTCCTGAAATCTTTATTTCTTCAATTACGTTTTCGGGTGACATTGTAGTTAAAACCTTATTAAGTGCCTTGTAGCCGTCGTCACTTATATAATCTTCAATAATTTCGGGGTTTATAACACCACAATGACGAAGTGCAATTCTTGTTTGCTTATCTAAAAACTGTTTGTCATCATCGGAAATTTCATATTCCTTTACAGAAGATAAATCATTGACATTAACTGCGTTTGCAATCTTTTCAGCAATTTCACTATTGACCTTTACAAATCTATGAAGTCCATCATTTGCATAAACGTCAACGATTGGCTCAAGATAACACATACCGATACAACCTGTTACGGTAAGATAATTATTTGATAAGTCGAGGATTGAATTTAAAACATCATAGGCTTTTTGAGCACCTGCAGCAATTCCGCAACTACCCTGACCAACTGCAATTTTCATTATTCTTCCTCCCCTGCTTTTTCTTGTAATTCTTTAAAAATTGACACGGCTTTTTCAGGTGTTAATGAGCCGTATGTGTCATCATTTATCATCATAACGGGTGAAAGACTGCAACAACCAAGGCAAGCAACATTTTTAAGAGTAAAAAGACCATCCGCAGTAGTTTCGCCGTCTTTAATACCCAAATATTCGTTGATTACTTTTTCAATTTGTAATGACCCATTAACGTGACAAGCAGTACCCTGACAAAGCATAATAAGATACTTGCCGACTGGCTCTAATCTAAACTGAGAATAGAATGTAGCCACTCCCATTATTTTTGTTACTTTTATTCCCGTTCTTTGAGAAATATGTAAAATTACATCTACGGGTAAATATCCGTAAATTTCTTGTGCATTCTGTAGTATTGTTATAAGACTTCCGGGAACCAAATCATATTTTTGCAAGCATGGCTCAAGAAGTGAAAAGTCATTTTTGTTTTTACAATCGCAATTCATAAGTGACCTCCGACGAATAAATACATTACTATATATAATAATACAAATACTTTGGTTTTTCAAATAGAATTTTCTTGCGAAATTGGTAAAAAAATTATCGACTTTAACAATAAATAGGTATATAATATGTACGTTAATTTATTTTTCATAGATTTGAGGAATTATTTTGAAAAAATATTTATATGAAATGCACCTTCACACACGTGAAACAAGTAATTGTGCAGAAGTACCTGCAGAAATTGCAGTTGAAGAATATATTAAAGCGGGTTATGATGGAATTGTTGTTACTGACCATTTGAGCCCGTCAACATATATGAAATATGGTAGAGAGCTTTTGCCGTGGCATAAAAAGGTTGATTTTTTTCTTCGTGGATACAGAAAAATGAAAAATGCTGCTGCGGGCAGAATAAATATTCTTCTTGGAATGGAGCTTCGTTTTAGACACAGTGAGGGTGACAACGATTATCTTGTTTACGGAATTACAAAAGAGTTTTTGCTTTCTCATCCTGAACTTCTCTCATTAAATATAAGACAGTTTTACAAGTTAGCACAAGAAAATGGTCTTATTGTATTTCAGGCACATCCATTTAGAGTTGGTATGAAGGTTACAAACCCAAATTATCTTGACGGTGTTGAAATTTTTAACGGAAATCCAAGACATAATTCAAGTAATGATATTGCAGAGGCTTGGGCAAAGAAATATGACCTTTTGGTCACATCAGGGTCCGATTATCACGAAATTGACGATTTAGGTAGTGGCGGAATCTGGTTCAATAAAGAAATTAAAGATAATAACATACTTATTGAAGAATTATTAAAAAGAGATTACGAATTAAAAAGAACAGAATAAAAGTTAAACGGAGTCGATTGACTCCGTTTTTTGTTAGTTCATTTTCAGTTTTCCACTTATGAAATCAAGACACCGCTTGAGTTGAATTTATAGGTCTTTCCGCCGATAACCTTTGTGCCTGTTACCATATAGCCATTACCGTCAAGGTAATACCACTTACCGCCGTCTTTTACCCATTCATTCTTTGTCATACTACCATTTTCATCAAGGTAGCACCAGCCCTTGCTGTCTTTCTTCCAGCAATTTGTTACTGCGTAACCGTCAGCACCAACATAGCACCAGCCCTTTGAGTCTTCAACCCACTTGTTAGTTACCATTCTGCCGTTTGCATCAAGGTAAACCCAACCCTTTGAGTCTTTTACCCATTTATTTGTTACGCAATATCCGTTAGCACCAACGTAACACCAACCTTGTGAATCCTTAATCCACTTGTTTGTTGCCATACGTCCATTTGCGTCAAGGTAGCACCAGCCCTTGCTGTCTTTCTTCCAAGTGTTTGTTACACAGTAACCGTTTGAACCTACATAACACCAGCCCTTGCTATCCTTGAGCCATTTGTTTGTTGCGAGTGTACCATCAGTATTGTAGTATCTCCAACCGCCGTTGTCTTGAATCCAGCCAACAAGAGTGAATTCTGCTTTACCACAGTTTGTGCAACTGCCGTTTTCATAATTGTGACCGAATTTTGTTTCTGTTTCTACCTCTAAATATTCACAATTGTCGCAATAACCATGTTTTACTCCGTCAGTTTCGCAAGTTGGCACGGACAACGTATACCATGTCAAATTATGGGGTGACATAGGTATTACTGTGACATTTATTTTACTATCGCAACGTGAACAATGTTGTGATTTACTTCCTTCACTCGTACAAGTTGGTTCAATATCAGTTGTGAATTCGATTGCATAATCATGACCCAGTGCGGAAATTGTTATTTCTTCACTATCCCAACAATTAGAACAATATCTAAAGTCCATTCCATCTTCTATACAAGTAGGCTCTGTTCTTTCCCAATCACTCCAATTGTGACCCGTTGCCTCGTAAATTACACTTTCTCCAACTGAAATCCCACACCATTCACATATCCATTCGCCGTAGCCATTCATAGTGCAAGTTGCGGGAACTTCATACCAATACAATTCACCGTGCATTGAATCTTCTTTTTGAATTCCATAAGTACAATCAAGACAATCAAGATAATAATAGCCCATACATACACCCAAGTATTCGCCCTTGCGCCACTCAGTACTCATTGTGTGGGTATCATCGTGAACTGGTTTGCCATCAGTAGTTGCATCACAACGTGTGCAATGACGGGACTGCCAACCGCGTTCACCATCACTACGTGCAAATTCATCAATTGTAAACTCTGCTTCATAATCATGACCTAGTGCGGAAGCTTCTCTTGTTTCTATATCACCACAAGTTGAACAAGTACGTTTTTCAGTACCTACCTTTTCACAAGTTGGATAATTCTCATAATACCATTCATTAAATTGATGTTTGTGAGCATTAATTTCAATAACTTTAAATCCATAATACCCACCGAAAGATTCATCTACTTCAAATTTAATTTTTATTGTATCACCTACAACTGTAATTGTCTGTGAAGCAAGACTTGAACCAGTAAATTTACCAATTAAAACATTATTACCGTCATAAATGCATATATAATCATAATTTTCTTCAACAAGAGTTTCAGGTGCAAATGTGATTGATATTTTATCTGCTCCTTCTCTATAAATTATCCAAGTTTCATTTACATTATTACTATAGGGATGAGTTGATTCATAAATACGCTCTCCACCACATACTGTACATATATCATTTTTAAAAGAATGCTCTAATGCATTTTGAATATTTCTGCGTTCTTCAAAACCGCAACTATTGCAAAGATACTCATCATAGCCTTCATGCGAACAAGTTGGCTCAACAAACTCAATGAACTGCATTGTGTGACCTAATCTATTTATTACATACTCTTTTTCTTCATTACAAATTGAACATTTAATAATTCCAGAACCATATTCTGTGCATGTTGGCTCGTTTATAACTGTATCTGTTATCTTCTCAACCATTTCATTACGATGAAGCGTAACACTGGTTAATGCTTGATTTCCTTTACCAATTGAAATAGAATCCCATTGATTTGCCGTTCCTTCATAGAATACGTGCCAAAGTGAATAACAATACGAAAATGCATAATCATTAATCGAAGTAACGCTATCTGGAATGGCGATGGTTACAAGACCGCCGCATCCTTCAAAAGCACTATATCCAATACGTGTCACATTATTACCAATTTTAATGCTTTTCAAATTAGTACAATATCTAAAAGCATGGTTTCCAATCACTTTTACACTATCTGGAATCGTTATACTTGTCAAATTATTACATCCTGCAAAAGCATAAGAATTGATGTGTTCTATACCATCAGATAAAACAACATTAGTTAACAACTCACCATTAAAATACACATTATTTGCATAGCTCATTGGATTACATCCATCATAAACATAATTTGCAGGGTCAAAATCATAAAATGAAATTTCTACCCAATCATCTGCTGTTCCATTATAATATAAATTGTTTATCATTTTACAATCGTAAAACGCACGGTATCCAATAGATTTTAAAGATTTAGGTAGTGTTATGCTTTCTAAATATATACAATCACGAAATGCTTGTTCACCAATTGTTTCAATGCCCTCTTCAATAGTTATACTTAACAAGTTATCGTAACCAAAAAATGCATAGTCACTAATATGTTTTACTTTTCCTGTTAATACAATATGATTTACAAATTCACCATTAAAATATACTTTATCTGCATATATCATTGGATTTGAATAAGCCAATTCACCTTGATAACTATAAAATGAGATATTCACCCAATCATCAGATGTACCTGTATAATATAAATTTTTTAAAGCTACACACTCACTGAACGCATTATATTCGATGATTTTAACACAATCTGGGATTGTTATATTTTGTAAAGCAGAACAACTTGAAAACGCATATTCACCAATTAATGACACACAACTTGGAAGAGTTACATTTTGTAAATTATAACAACCTGAAAATGCTCTATCTCCAATTATAGTTTCACCATTATTAATTGCTACATTGTCTGATACTGTGATACTCGTTAAACTAGAGTTACTAAATGCATAATCACCAATCGACATTAAACTATCAGGAATTGTTACGTTCTGTAAACTATCACAACAATAGAAAGCATAATCACTTATAAAGGATACATCTTCTGAAAATACAATATCTGTTACTATTTCACCATTAAAATACTCATTCTTAGCAAAAATCATAGGATTTGAAATAGAAGTTGTAAGGTTTGAAATAGGACCAACAAAATCGATAGTTGCCCATTTATCAGCTGTGCCCCCATAATACAAATTTTCTAATTTAGAACATCCTGAAAAAGCATCCCTACCAATTGTTTCCAAACTGCTGGGAAGTGTTATGTTTTGTATGTTTGAACAATTTAGAAATGCTTCAGTTCCAATACTTGTTACACTGTCACCAACAATTACACTTGTAAGGTTATTACAAGTGTAAAAGGCATTATCACCAATTGATATCACGCCATTCGGAATTGTTATGCTTTGCAGTTTTTTACAACAATAAAATGCATTATTACCAATTGCTGTTACACTTTCTGGGAGTATTATGCTTGTTAATTGATTACAATTTGAAAATGCTTCATTACCAATAATATTTACATTATTACCTAATGTTACACTTTGTAGATTTTTACAATTTGAAAAAACTGATTTTCCCATTGATTTTACACTATCGGGAATAGTTATATTTTGTAAACTTGTACAATTAATAAATGCCGAATCTTCAATTGATGTTACACTATCAGGAAGTATTATACTTTGCAAATTTGAACACCCAGAAAAAGCACAATATTTTATTGTTAATAGCCCTTTCCCCATTGTTAAATTTTCTAAACTTACGCAATTTTGAAAAGCGTTTTCATCAATTATTGTTATACTGTCTGAAATAGTAACACTAACTAAATTTTCACAGTTATAAAAAGCACACATACCAATACTTTTAACATCATCTTCAATAATTAAGTTTTTTATGTCATTAGCAAAACTATTCCATGGTCTTTTGTCAAGATTAAAATAATTATAGTTCCACATATCACCTGTACCCGAAATGCTTAATGTTCGCGTCGTTGAATCATAATTCCATGTAACCTTATCACCACAGTATCCCGACGTTGCGGCACTTGATGCAATATTTAAAAATACAATTGTTGACACAATTAAAACAACAACCAAAAAGATTGATGAAATTCTTTTTTTCATATGAATTCTCCTTAAAATTTTATAGAGTAATTATATACTTTTTTACACTTATTTTCAATGATCAAATGTAACAATATGCGGTTTGTTGTTTTAGTTAAAATGATAAATATAGAACGTCTAGGTTGCCGTCCTACTATATGAAACATAAAAATAAAGTCACCCTGAACGCAGTGAAAGGTCTCGTTG
>Ga0233373_1000042_pt1 | contig 17790 bp, 14 predicted proteins | sample ElkDunMinimDraft_5_FD_180685 | JGI IMG/M metagenome (GOLD analysis project Ga0233373, IMG submission 180685) | Fecal eukaryotic communites from dung pellets of Tule Elk in California, USA - Elk Dung E0 | ecosystem: Host-associated > Mammals > Digestive system > Large intestine > Fecal | place...
GGTTTTTTATAATAGAGTTTGTTCATTTCCATAATTATTCACCTTGCAAAATACACCCGATAAATTATCGGGTGTATTGTTTTAAAATGTTAAGTGCATATCAAAATGGGGAATATTCTCTTCAAGGTATTCGGGAGTACCGTCAAGAGTAAATCCACATTTCTTGTAAAAACCTACCGCGTGAGTTTGTGCACCCACTTTAACAGTTTTTGCACCATCTTCATAGGATTTGCGAATAAGTTCTTTTACAATTTTTTCGCCAAGTCCCAATCCTCTTTTATCTTTTTTAACGGCAATTCTGCCAATTTTCACGGTGTTTTCGCCATATGGAATTACTCTGCCCGTTGCGACAGCTTCACCGTCAGAAAATATTACAAGATGAGGCACCTGCAAGTCAAAATCGTCAAATTCGTTTTCCTCGGGTACACCCTGCTCTTTCACAAAGATTTCAATTCGCAAATCACGGAAAGATTGGTCAATTTCACCCACTTTAAACCATTTATATTCCAACATTTTATTCACCTCTAAACGCAAATTTGAATGTGAGAGGTTTGGCTGTTTTCACTCTGTACTTAGGTAATGCGTCAGGGCCACAAGTGTTTGTGCCCGTACCACGCATAAATCCGTCAATACACACAAATGTGGTATCAGAATGCACTAAGTCTTCCTGATGCTTTGCCTTATTAATTGCACTCTGTGTATAATCGTGAGCAGAAAAACTGAACTTTGGCTCACCATAAACCATAAATGTATTGCCCTTTTCATTCATAAGTTTAAGGAATTTAACTCCACCGCAATTACCGTTATCTTGTGGCATAACATATGGTTCATGCATTGCTTCAACTGAAGTTCTCCAAATCTGCACGTGTGCGTGGTCTTTCATATCGCAAAGGTTCTCCATTTTTTCGTGTGAGCCTCTGCCATAGAATTCAACAATATTGAACTCTTTTGGTAATTCGACAGTTACACCAAATCGCTGAATTTCAGGACAACCTAATAAAAGCTTATTGAGTGTGCATTGCACATTTACCAAACCATTACCGAAAACTGTATAAACAACATCAATATTGAAGAATTTCTTGAAACCTTTTTTAACCACATAAGATGCTTTTACAAGTGCATATGCTGAATGGTTTGCGTGGCTGAAATCAGTAAGTATTGTTTCTGCGTTATGAAGTTTGATTAAATCCCAAGGCTTTTTAGGCTCACCGTAAGTATCATTATCAAGCGATGCACGGACAATATTGGGCATAAAGCCTTTTTTATTATCAGCAGGGTTAAGATTAAGATACTCGCAACCATTCTTCACATAGCTAATCATTTCGCCAGTTTTTTCATCAAATACTACTTTACCGCCGTCAAAATTAATATTAAGGTCATTGTTATAAATCACAACATCAACCTCGCCTACCCCAGTATTTGTTGGGAAGAAGTTTGCTTTGTCATTTAAAGTTGACTGCTCAATTGCAACCTGATGCTCTCCATCAAAATATGTGATATTGATATGGCAATCCTCGTTATACTCATATTCATCATAAGGGATTTCATAAGTTTTGGTCTGCATTGGGTCAATATCAAGGTTTAACTCACCTGACTTTTTAAGCCAACCATTTACAAACTGTGACCAAAAAACCTTAAGATATTTTGTGTTCTTGAAACGGTTAGTGTTTGTGAATTCAAACACTTTTCCGCTGATGTGCTTACTTCTTACAGGACGGTAAACTGCTTTAATTACATAAGCACCCGTATGAGGAGTCTTGTCGGGATAAAGCATACCATCAACACAGAAGTTGCTATCGTGCTTTTCTTCGCCGTGGTCACCACCATAAGTATATTGGAATTTATATTTATCATTACCGTCATGGTAAACCGCATGGTCTGCCCATTCCCATACGCAACCTCCCATAAGGCTGTCGTATTTATAAATACTATCCCAATATTCTTCAACTGCACCAGGACCAACACCCATTGCGTGAACATATTCACACATAAAATATGGTTTATTGTGATATTTTTCTTTACCCGATGTTTTAGCACCATATTTCTCAACATTTTCCTGTGTGGGGTACATTTCAGAAATAACGTCATATGCGAAACGCTTTGTATGAATAACACTTTCATAATGAACAGGGATTTTTGTACCCTCGTTCTTTAAGTATTCATAGCATTTATCTTGACAATTATAACCCCAAGCCTCGTTACCCAATGACCACATTGTAATTGAGGGGTGGTTGCGGTCACGACGGAACATACGGGAAACTCTGTCGACATAACGGAACTCCCATTTCAAATCGTGGCTGATAATACAATTGTCATATGGCTTTTTGATATCACCTGCACCGTGAGTTTCAATATCTGCCTCGTCAATAATATAGAAGCCCATAAGGTCCGCAAGAGTTAAGAGTGTGGGGTCGGGAGGATAGTGAGAAGTTCTGATAGAATTCACATTCAACTTCTTCATAAGCTCCATTTCTGCCTTTATTTCTTCGCCTTTAAGCACATAACCATTGTGCATATTTGTATCATGGTGGTTAACACCCTTGAATTTTATTGGCTTATCATTGAAGTAGAAAACATCACCCTTAATTTCAACTGTCTTGAAACCTGTTACATTCTTGACAACAGTAATAATCTCGTCATCCTTTGTGAGCGTTAGGAACAAATCATATGTATATGGCTCTTCAGCATTCCATTCTTTAACTTTTAGATTTGACAGTGTGATTATGCGCTTTTCAAGGGCATCAGCCTGTTCTTTAGCGATAAGATTTCCACCGTCATAGAGTTCAACAGTATATATATAACCCTTTTTCTCGCCTTTAATATCAACCGTGAGATTTAAATCGTAAGTTTCATCCTTCTTTTCGGTTTCAATAAAGAAATCATAAAGGTATGTGTTTGGCATCTCATAAAGAAGTACATCACGAAAAATTCCGTTTTCACGGAACATATCTTGACACTCAAGGTATGTTCCCGTTGACCATTTACTTACTGCACAGAGAATTTCATTCTCACCCTCTGTAACGTATGGAGTTATATCAAATTCTGCAGAGTTATGAGCACCTTCGCTATAACCCACAAAATGACCGTTAACATACAAATCAAGTGATGAAATTACACCGAGGAAAGTGATTATGTATTTTTTATCAAGATTATCTATGTTTATAAGTTTTCTATAAATACCCATTGGCACATCCTGAGGCATTTCAGGATAGAGTTTGGGGTCAAATTCATAACGAGTATTAAGATAACAAGGTTCACGATAGCCTGTTCTTTGCCAAGTCGAAGGCACTTTTACTTTATCAAATTTCACACGGTCGGTATAAAACTCATTAGGAATAAGCATATCTTTTTCGTAATATTTAAAGTCCCATTCCCCATTGAGAATACGCACCATAGGGCTGTTGTATCGCTCTGTAAGAACATTCTGTTCACAAAGCAAATCCTTTGATGGATAAGGAATAAAATATGCTCTTGGAGAGAGTTTGTTAATTTCTGCAATTTCAAATTGTCTGAAATTTGCTCTATTGATTATGTATTTCATAAAAAGACCTCCACCATGGGTTATATCAAATTTAGTTTAACATAAATCACCCATTTTTACAATAAAAAATACCACATTAAAAACAGATATTTTCATAATTATAATATTGACAATTGTGATTTCATAAGATATAATAATATGGCTGTGAAAAACAGTTATGCTGGTGTGGCGAAATCGGCAGACGCAAGGGACTTAAAATCCCTCGGTAGCAATACCGTACCGGTTCAAGTCCGGTCACCAGCACCAATAAAAGAGATAGCACATTTTGTGTTATCTCTTTTATTTTTGTAAATAGAACGGACTTGAACCCTTGGGTTTGTGCGTTAAGAAAATGATTCAGTGAATCATTTTTAGCACAAGTCGATTGGCGGGTACCGAAATTCGCAGAATTTGGGTCGCCAAACGAGTAAGTATGCAAGGCGAAGCCGCGGCAGACGGTCAAGTCCGGTCACCAGCACCAAAATAGAGAGTTCACTTCTGTGGACTCTCTTTTTTTTGATTTATGATGTATTACACACAACAAAAAAATCCTCCGCAGTCAAACCACGGAGGATTTTTATTGAAATTTTAATTTACGGCATTGGTTGTCTTTCTGCTGAATAGTTGATATCGACGCTCTTCTTGAAAAGAAGGTAGTCGTACTGTGGACGCCAATTGTCACCTGTTTTTACAGAGTTGAATTCATCTTCACTCACTGCAACGTTAATTACGTTAACACCTTTAACTTCTTTATCTTCCTTATAGCAATCATCCCAGAATGCGTGGTGACCGATTTCAGTCACAGATGATGGAATATAAACATAAGTTAAAGCCTGATTATAGCTCAAAGCGTCAGAACCAATGAATTTAAGTCCTTCAGGAAGAGAGAGATAAACCTCACCAAGTGCTTCCTGTGATGTGAAATGAGAGTCTGTAACAGGAGTTGCTGACTTATAAGTATAAACATTTGAAAGTGAAGGATTTGTGCTCCATTCGTCAGTTCTTTCATGTAACTTAAAGATAGCAAGTGTTTCAATTGTTTCAAGACCTTCAGGAAGGTAAATTTCACGAAGATTTGCATAGTTAAAGCAAAGCTCACCAAGAGTCTTAACAGTTGAAGGAACAACATAAGTCTGGACATCTCTCTGATATTCAGGAGTTATTTCATCTCTGTAAAGTTCTTTTTCGTAGCCATACTTCTGTCTCAAATACTCATCGTGATTACAAGGATAGCAGATAACCTCTGTCATGTCCTTATTGTAAAGAACACCGTCAACGTCGCAATAGTTAGGATTGTTTTCGTCAACTTCAATTCTTTCCAATGCCCAGCATGAATAGAAAGATTTTCCATCAATTTCAAGAACATCAGCACCGATATTGATTACCTTGATAGTACCGTCACAGTTGAATGCATATTCTCTGATTTCAGTAATCTTTTTTGATTCATCCTTAATAAAAGTGAAGTTTGTTGCAGGGTCCTTATTTTCATTATCGTATTCAACAGAAGATACATAGTCAATGTCAAGTTCTGTAATATAACCTGTATTACTAAATTTATCAAACTGATATCCGCTTTCATTAGTTGAATATTCAAAAACATCACTCTGAACTGTTCTTACAGAAAAGTACATCGAAAGTGAAACGGCAATTATTATTACAATTGCAAAAATGAACTTTTTAAGCCCATAATGCTTATAAGGTTTGTTAATATGAGGAGGAGCTAAACCTTCTACCTGATAAGTCCATATTTCATCTTCAGGAATGTCGAGTTGAATATCAGCCTGCAAAGCAGTACCTTTCATTTTCTTTTCTTTCTTACTCATATAACTCACCCCCATTAACCTAAATAGCTACCTGAAACAGATTTGCCTTCTTCAAGAGCTTTCTTTTCAGTAACTTCAGCACGACGCTTCAATACTTCCATAACCATATTCTGCTTCTTGTTGTCATAGTCCCAGAAGAGATATGGAATAGTCATCAATGCAAAACCAATAACATCAACGATAATCGGGATAACGATGATGTTCCTTCTTGAATCATCAACAAAGAGAACTTCCCAGTTACTGTTGAAGCCATATTTAAGCAAGAAGAGAGGAATAATAAGACCTACGAAAGATGTGATAGGTCCTGTGAACCAACCGAAAATACCTGTAAAGCTTTCAAGACGTTCACCTGACAAGTACATCTGATAGTCAGCAATACGAACACCCATATCGTGACCTGCTGTTGTAGGAACTGTCTTTGTCATTTCCATAAAGAAGAGAACAACTACGCAAATTGTACCACAGAGGTTAAGATTATCACCACAGAACCACATAGCTGCTGCAATAATTGCATTGCCGATTGCACGGGTAAGTTGATAGAAAATCATAATCTGCTTATATGAGAATCTCTTCAAGAAATATGGAGATAACAAATCAGGTGGAGTACCCGCGAATGAGATAAGTGCTACCAATAATGAATATGGAAGACCGCTCAAACGGAATGTGTAGAAGTAAAGTATTGTAACAAAGGGGAGCATACCGTTACCAAGTGAGTCGATAAGACCAACTATGGTATTGATAAGCAAGTACTTATTCTTTAGAACACCAAACATACCATCCCAGAACTTAATCTGAACCTTTTCTTCAATAGGTGGCTGTGGGATTCTCTCTTTAATTCTACCTGCAAGGAACATTGTGAAACTTGCAGCAATAATGAATGTTATAGGAATAACAAATCTGTAAAGGTTGATATCTGCCCATTCATAACGAAGGGCACCTACAATAGCAGGAAGAATAATTGCAAGAATTGAGTTAAAAATATGTGAAATCTTTACAGGGTAGCTACGGACAAGGATTCTTTCCTGAAGGTTAGGGCTGATTCTCTTTGAACATTCTTCAAGAACATTACCGAAGCCGAATACGTTATATGTAGCGAAGAGAAGGTTTGCAACCCATACACGTGTTGCAACATCAGGAATGTTATAAACAGGAAGCCAACCAACAAGAATAACCATTATGCACTTCGGCACAACGTCACAGTAAAGACCATACTTATAACGGCCGAATTTCGGAATAAGCTTTTTACGCCAGAAAATATTTCGAGCACCTACCCAACCTGAATACAGGAAATGCGTACCAAATGTTTTAAAGCAGGCTGTGGCATTCATACCCTCTAATCCGTTAAGAAGTGTGATAAATGAACTTGTAGGGTCGAAAAGCTTTGAGTAATCGAACAGTATAGTCGATATACCAAAAGCCATCATAAGACCGTAAACAAGATACACTTTTCGTTCTTGTTTTTTTGGTAAGAAACCTAAGTTATCACACACGTACCACCAGATAAGAGCTGTAATATACCCTAAAGGCATATTCAAAATACCGATGACAGAGAATGTGAGATAAGGTAATTTGTAGTGGTGCATAATAAGGAAACAAGCAGACCAAAAGCCGATATACTCGAGAATTTTTGCACCTGTGTAGTTTGCGCCGACACCAATAACTACGTCCTTATATTCCTTATAAGGAACATATTTACCTTCTGCCGGGGTGTTCCAATGAGTTTTGATTTCAGTACCGAAATCTTTTACTTTATCAAGTACACTCATTTTTTCACTCTCCCTTTCTAATATAATCAATTAATTTTACCATAAATGGTATTCAATAACAATGTATTTTTTGATTTATTTTTTATTTGTGGAGTTTGAACAAAAACAGGACTCATTGCTTATGCAATAAGTCCTTAATTTTTAATTATTTTGTGATAATTTTCAAAATCTCTGCAATATCTTTTATTTCAAAATCAATTTTAATATCACTGTTGTTTTCAGTATTATATGGATTGTACCAGCAACATAGAATATCCGCATTATTTCCGCCCCTCATATCACTTGTAAGAGAGTCACCGATAATCATTACTTCATCATGTGAAAATGCACCTATTCTATCTTGTACAACATTAAAAAATTCCATTGACGGTTTTTCAAAACCAATTTTATCAGAAATAAAAATATCATCAAAAATGTCTATTAAACCTGACAACGCAAGTTTTCGACTCTGTGCCTCATAAGTACCATTTGTAACTGCATACTGACGCACTTTTCCTTTCAGCGAACTCACTGTTTCAAAGCCATTTTCACAAAAAAACGCCTTATCACCAAGACGAATCTGATATTCATTGTTAAAATCGTCAATACGGTCAAAATTTATACCTTCTGATTTAAAGAACTCTTCAAATCTACAACAAAGCACCTGTTGTTTAGTCAATTCACCCCGTTCAAGTGCTTCCCAGTATTTACGGTTGATTGGCGAATAGCGTGCAACCATTTCGTCGCTACATTCGCCGATACCAAAAATCTCAAAGCATTTTTTTATTGCATAATTCTCTGATTTTCCAAAGTCAAGAAGAGTACCATCAATGTCCCACAACAAAGTTTTTATCATAATATTCCAAGTCCTTCCAAAAGGAACTTCACACCGATAAAAACAAGCACTAACCCACCTGTTAACTCTGCTTTGCTTTTGTATTTCGCGCCGAATTTATGACCAATGAACACACCCAATGCCGAAAGGGACGCAGTAATGATACCAGTAAGTCCAATTACAGTAAGTGCTTCTGTTTTTTCATATTGAAATGCAAAAGTAACACCAACTGCTAAAGCATCAATACTTGTTGCAATTGCAAGTGCGATAAGTTCTTTCAAATCAAGTTTACTTTCGCCACATTCTTCACAATCATCTTCGCCTTTAACAGCTTCCCAAATCATTTTACCGCCTATAATACCGAGCAAAATAAAAGTTACCCAATGGTCAATGCTTTCAATGTAATGAGCAAATTTTGAACCGATAAACCAACCTATAAGTGGCATTCCCGCCTGAAACCCACCAAAGAAAAGAGCGATAAGTGCAGTTTGCTTCAAGTTGATTTTTCTCATATTAAGACCCTTACATACTGATACTGCAAAGGCATCCATTGCAAGACCTGTTGCGATAATTACTAATTCTAACATAAAATTCCTCCGTATAATCATCATACAAGGTATGAAAAAAGACCCCTGTATGACAAAAAAATAGTCATACATGAGTCTTGTCATTTAATATAAGCCAGACCAAAAGGTCAGTATGTTGACTTATCACATATTAATAATATGCCGACTACTCCCTCACGAAGCATTGTGATTATAACATTTATGGAATTCTTTGTCAAGAAATTTTCATTCGTAGACGGAGTTTATCACTTATCATCGCAATAAATTCAGAATTAGTAGGTTTACCACGGGTGCTCTGAATGGTATATCCAAAATAAGAACTTAGCACATCAACATCTCCCCTGTCCCAAGCAACTTCAATAGCATGGCGGATTGCTCTTTCAACACGTGAAGATGTTGTTGAATACATTTTTGCCACTGTTGGATAAAGTATTTTTGTTACAGAGCTTATCATTTCACGGTCGTTTATTGAAAGCACAATTGCCTCACGAAGATATTGATAGCCTTTAATATGTGCGGGCACACCAATTTGATGCATTATTTCACTGACTGTCACTTGCAAGTCAGTTGTATTATTGAGCTTTGAAACATCGCCTTTTTCACGTGACCAACCAGTAAACTGATTTATTCTTTGTGCTAACACATCAATATCAAAGGGTTTAAGAAAATAATAATCTGCACCCGCAGTCAATACTTCTTGTTCAAAACGTTGATTGTCAGCACCAGACATTACCATTATAAGAGGTTTTGTTTCAGTATCTTTTAAATTATTAATTACTCCCAACGCGTCAAGTCCTGACATAAATGCATCCATGACAATTACGTCGGGCTTTAATATTTCAACTTTATTAAGTATTAATTTACCATCCTTTGCGACAAGAGTCACATCGCACCCATATGTTCTTAAAACATTCGCACAATTTTTTCCAAATTCACTCCCCTCGCCTGATAATAAAACTTTAAGATTGTTTGCCATTATTTTGACCTCCATTTGTTATTTGTTTTGTATTTCTGCCATATTTTACCATATTTGGTAAAATATGGCAATATGCAATTAAAAAATTTTTATAAAAATATTTCGACAAAAGACGAAGAAACTCGCAAGATGAATGATTTTGTTAAGACGTTAAAAAAATATAAATATGACTTAAAATCCTGCAAAAATTTGTATATCTGCAATATAAATATACAGTTGTTTTCTGACTATTCTCTTTTATTTTAAGACTTTTTTTGACAATGATTTGAACTTTGAAATTGTTGAAAACTCTGTTGAAAATGTTTAAAACTATGCAATTTCAAGGGTTTATAAAGGGTTTTAATGACAAATTTTGTAAAGTTTTTATCTTTACAGAACAAAAGTCCAATAAAAAAATGATGTATATACAAAATGTATATACACCATATTTTTGAAGGATAAAATTCAATTTTAACTTAATCTCTTCTAAGTGCTTCAATCGGTGGCATTTTTGCCGCTCTGCGTGCAGGGTAAACACCGAAGATAATTCCTATTGCCGATGAGAAGCCCACCGCCAACGCAATTGTTGAGGGTTGCACTGTCAAAGGTACTTTCATCAAAACAGAAACGAATGCAGCAACTGCTACACCTAAAAGAAGACCTATAATACCACCAATAAGACAAAGAATGATTGACTCGGTCAAGAACTGGAACATAATTGTACCCGTCTTTGCACCCAAAGCTTTTCTTATACCAATTTCTCTTGTTCGCTCAGTAATTGACACAAGCATTATATTCATAACACCTATACCACCGACCACAAGCGAAATGGCACTTACGGCAGCTATGAAAATCGTAAAAACATTGATAACTGTATCAAGTAAATCAATATAAGTAGCCATATTGGTAATTGTATAGCAATCTTTTTCAAAATTGCCGTGTAATGAACGAATATAGTTTATTGCAGATGTACCTATTCCGTCAAGCTGACTTTCATCGACTGCGGTTATATTAATTGTATCATATCTATTTTTAGTTGAGCCATTGATTTCTGAAACAACAGGTGCAGGCATAATAATCATACAACTCGTCATCTGCATACCGCCCATCATTGATGACATTTGTTCCATATAATCTTCGGTGTCCATATTCATTCCCGCCATTATATCAACGACACCGATAATTTTTATTGATATTGTGAGAGAGTCAGAAGTACAGCTTATATACTCACCCACAACATTTTTCGTTCCGAATAATTGCAGTGCACTGCCAACATCAATTACACCCACATACTTACCCTGCTCAAATTCTTCCTGATTGAAAAATCTGCCATAAATACAGGGAGTCTGCATCAAACTCTGCATATCGGTATTTCCGCCGATACCCATTAAAAAGCCTTTTTGGTCATTTGCAGTCATCTGACACATTGCCATACTCTGCATTGTTGCATATTGTACACCATCAAGCTTTTTAATTGCGTTTATATCGGCATCAGTAAAGAAATCGTCATCATCTGCCACATTGTGATTAACAGTCAATGAGATTGCACTGTTACCCATATCACGAATCATACCGACAATATAGTCACGTCCGCCATTACCCACCGTTACGATTGATATAACAGATGCGACGCCTATTATGATACCGAGCATTGTAAGAAGTGAGCGCATAAGGTTTGTTTTTATGCTAAAAACTGCAATGCGGATATTTTCTTTAATATTCACACTCTGCACCCCTTATGCATTTTTGTCAGCAATTTTTGTTCCGTCGGTCATATTGGGGTCGGGGCTTTTAACAACCTTTTCACCTGCAACAAGACCTGAGATGATTTCATAATTTGCGTCATCAAGAGTACCCTTTGTGATTATTCTTTTTGAAATTTCACCAGTTGTACTATCATAAACAAATACTGAATACTCGCCATTATTATACATTACACATTCAACAGGAATCATAATTACATTTTCAGCCGTTGATAGATTTATTTTTATATCAACATCAAATCCTATTACGACCTTTTCATCAGGATTTTTGATTTTTACCTTAACAACCGCACCGGTAGCACCCGATGATGTACCCATAAGTGAGCCAATATCAATACCTGATGATTGAGTTGCAGTAGCACCAACATAAACTACTTCACCCTCATATTCTCCATCAAGACTTGTGATTGTAGCTTCCATTCCAACTTTTATTTTAAGAAGGTCGGATTTACCAACGGTTACAGAAACTAGCATATCCTCATAGCTTTCAACTGTAATGCCAATGCCTGTGGGCACTGATGAGCCACCGTTAATCATTGAGCCGAGCATCTGTGATGTATTTGCATCAACGCCTGATGCACCAAGTAATGCAGAAATATCAAAACTCTGATTGCTATCAGCTACGGGAACAAATTCCTGACCCGATTTAAGATTCACTGCGGTTACAATACCGTTATTTTGGGCATACCAACCATTTTTCATTGAATCATATATTTTTTTCACATTTTCATATGCAATTTTCTTTGAATCTGCTACATTTTTCAATGCGTCAAGCACTGATTCATCAGTAGTAACTGCCATTGCAGACTCTGCTTGAAGTGAAGAAAGCTCGGAATTGAGTTGAGCAAGTTTAATGTTTTTCTGTGTAAGTTCTTCAGTTTTTGAAGTATCTGTTGAGGTTACGGGAATTTGTGTACCCGCAGCCGCTGAAACAAATTCATTAATCTGTTCTTCTGTTGCACCATTTTCTCTCATCTGCTGAGCAATTGCATCAATTTGCTCTTGTGGAATTGATTGAGTTTCAGTAGTTGGCTCAGTGTTTTCGATTTCATTTTGCAATGCAGTTATTTCATTCTGAAGTGATTCAATTTCTGCTTTTTTTGCTGAAATAGAACTTTCAAGTTCAGTTTTCTTTTTTGCATTAGTATCTGATGTATTCTTTGATTCGTTATAATCATTTAATGCTTTGTCATAATCTTTTTTAGCATTATTGAGATATTCTGCCACAGTTGACACATTGAAGGTTGCAAGTTTATCACCTTTTGAAACCTTATCGCCCACTGAAACAAAAACCTCTTCAACACGTACGCCTTGTATTGCAGTAAATATTTCACTTACACCCGACTCAACCGTGCCACTCACGTCAAGAGAATCTGTAATTGAGCCATAATTTACCTCGGCAATATCGTATTCAACAGGTGGCTCGGGTTTAAGTGTGGAATAAAGCACATATGAAACCAACGCAACCATAAATATGATAAATGCAATAATTCCGACCTTGGCTTTTGTGCTCTTTTTCTTAAAATTCTTTAACAAATCAATCACGCCTTTTCTGCACTGCTTTATATAAATAATTACAATTTTTGATTATCTTTTATTTTACACCTATTTGAAAAAAATTCCAATAGTATTTTTGTAAACATTCTGTAAATTAGAGACAACTTTTCTCATATAAATAATCAGGTGATTACAATGATTAAAAAAATATGTATTTTTTTGTTAAGTTTTGTCCTATGTTTTCTCTGTGGTTGCTCACAAGAAAGCAAATTCGGTCTTGAACAGTTCGTTCACAGAATGAATACACAATTTGAAATGAATTTAAATACCGCCAATTTTATGTACGGTTATAATGAAAATGAAGAAAACTTCCTTTTTTATGAAGAAGACAATTTTCTCATTGCACTTTCCATTGATATAAACAATTCAATCAAGGGTGTTGGTATTCTTCTCACTGAAAGTATGGACATAAATTCGGGTTTAGATACATTCTATAAAATATGTGCTGTTTTTACGGGAGATACTTACGAAAACCAGAAAAAAACTATTGGGGAGTGCGGAATAATTACCGACGAAATAAAATATGCCGACAATAATTTTGTAATTACTGTCGGCAAATATAAATATTCGGTTATCTGTAACGATTATAGTGTTACATTATTCTGCGATAGAATTTAATTATTCTCTATGCCATTTTACACCCTGCGGTGTGTCTTCTAGAACAATACCCTGTGCTTTGAGTTCGTCACGAATTCTGTCAGCCTCTGCCCAATTTCTATCTTTACGAGCCTGAGTACGTGCTTCAATCATTTTTTCAATTTCATCGTCAAGGCTTTCTGTCTTTCTATTATACACAAGACCAAGAACACCTGTAAGCTCATCAAAGAGCGTTGTTGCAAGTTCAACGAGTTCCTTTGCGGGTGCATCTGTAATAACTGTTGTATTGATATCTTTAACAAGCTCAAATACTGATGAAATAGCATCTGCAGTATTAAGGTCATCATCCATAGCCTTAATGAACTGGTCACGACGGCTTTCGAGAGTTGTCTTGATTACATCTGCATTTTCAGGAAGAGTATCAACAGCATTCTTCATTGCAAAATCAAGACTTTCACGGCAATTATAAAGGCGAACAAGCGAAGCTTTGCACTGTTCAATAATATCAATGCTATAGTTAATTGGGCTTCTGTAATGTGAAGAAATAAGGAAATAACGAATTGGCTCATAGCCATATTCATTAGCAACATCACGTACTGTGAAGAAGTTGCCAAGTGATTTTGACATTTTTACATTGTCAACACTGATAAATCCGTTATGCATCCAATAATTTGCAAAAGGAACACCATTGCAACATTCACTCTGTGCAATTTCATTTTCGTGATGTGGGAAAACAAGGTCCTGACCACCGCAGTGAATGTCGATTGTTTCACCAAGGTATCTTCTTACCATTGCTGAGCATTCAATATGCCAACCTGGTCTACCTTGTCCCCATGGAGATTCCCAGTATGGTTCACCGGGTTTTGCACTCTTCCAGAGAGCAAAGTCCATTGGTTCACGTTTAACTTCTTCAACATTGATTCTTGCACCTGCTTCAAGGTCTTCAAGTGGCTGATGTGAAAGTTTTCCATATTCCTTGAACTGTTTAGGGCTGAAATACACATCACCATTGTCGACCGCATAAGCATAACCCTTTTCAACAAGTGTACTTACAATATTGATAATTTCATCAATATTTTCAGTTGCTTTGGGATGTACCGTAGCTTCACGCACATTCATACCCTTTGCATCTGTCCAGAATTCTTCGATATATTTTTCTGAAACTGTTTTGTAATCTGTTCCCTCTTCATTTGCACGACGGATAATTTTATCATCAATATCAGTAAAGTTCTGAACGAAATTCACTTTATATCCACGGTATTCCATATATCTTCTAAATGTGTCAAACACACAAAGAGGACGAGCATTACCAATGTGAATAAAATTATATACTGTTGGTCCACAAGCATAAACTTTTAATTCATTTGGGACAAGTGTTTCAAGTTCTTCTTTTTGTCTTGTAAGAGTGTTAAAAATTTTCATATTACTCACCTTTTTCTTCCTTATACTTTTTTAATTCTTTTTCAAGTTTATCTATTTTCGCATTTAGTCTGCAGAATTCTTGTGATACAGGGTCGGGAATGTGAACCTGGTCAAGATTATCAACTCGTTTGCCATTTCGTTTTATAACCCTTGCAGGTACACCAACGGCGGTTGAGTTTGGTGGGATTTCATCAAGCACCACAGCGCCCGAAGCAATATTGGAATAGTCGCCCACTTTAAAAGGACCGAGCACTTTTGCTCCCGAGCCTATCATTACCCCATTACCTATTGTGGGGTGACGTTTACCCGTATCCTTACCAGTACCGCCGAGTGTTACACCTTGATATATTGTAACATCGTCACCAATTTCAGCAGTTTCACCGATTACAACACCTGTTCCGTGGTCAATGAAAAATCTTCTACCAATTGTAGCACCGGGGTGAATTTCAATATTTGTTTTTTTCGCCGCGTGTTGAGAAATTGCACGGGCAATAAATTTCATATTATGACGGAAAAACCAATTTGCTATTCTATGCAATCTTATGGCTTTAAGTCCCGGATACAAAAACAAAATTTCAAGAACGCCCGAAGCAGCCGGGTCACGTTCTTTAACTGTTTGAATATCCTCTTTAAGTCTATTAAACAATACTATTCCTCCAAAAAAATACGCCTTCGTCCATACACACAGACGAAGGCGACTAATCGCGGTTCCACTTCGATTTATATCTCAATTAGTTTATAACGCAACTAAACGGGTATGTATTTCCCCATACCGACTCACGAATGCACTTCACAAAAGTTTTTTAATGCAGGCTTTCAGCCGACGACCCGCAATCTCTGATAAAAATACATCTGCTACTCTTTTCGGTCACAGTCTTTACTTATTCAAAATCATTATATGCATTTTATCACATAAGTTCACAAAATGCAACAACTATTTATTAAACAACCTCGCCAATAACCTCGCCGTCTATCACATTAATTACTTCAACATCGATAATATCGCCGTCATTTAGCTCATAACCGCAAGTAAAATTGATTTGCATATCAATCTCGGGAGCATCCATTGTTGTTCTGCCATAATATGAGTCAGAATATGAGTCATAGCCCTCAACGATTGTTTGGAGTGTAGCACCAATTAAACTTTCATTAATTTCATCGAGAATTACATTCTGTCTTTCATTAATTATATCGGCACGCTCTGCACGGATTTCAAAATCCATCATACCATCAAGTTTCGCAGCGGGAGTACCCTCTTCTTCTGAATAGGCAAAACAACCCATTCTCTCGAAACGCATTTCTTCAATAAATTCGCAGAGTTCATTAAACTCTTCTTCGGTTTCACCTGGGAAACCCGCAATGAATGTGGTACGGATTGTAACACTCGGAATTTTTTCACGAATTTTCTTGAGAAGTGCAGTGAGTGTTTCGCGGTCGCCGTGACGGTTCATTCTTTTAAGCACATTTTTACTGCAATGCTGTAAAGGAATATCCATATATTTCACAATTTTTTCGTTATTAGCAATTTCATCAATCAGTGCATCATCAATTCTTTCGGGGTAAAGATAGAGAAGTCTAATCCATTCAAGACCCTCAACCTTTGACAAAGCACGAAGCAATGGCACAAGCGCATTTTTGCCGTATAAATCTTCACCATAACGAGTTGTATCCTGCGCTACGACCACAAGCTCTTTAACTCCCTCATTCGCGAGTTTCTGTGCCTCTGCTAAAATGCTTTCACTCGGTCTGCTACGAAACGGACCACGGATTGAGGGAATTGCACAATATGTACAGTGGTTTGAACAACCCTCGGCAATTTTGAGATATGCCGAATAACTTGGCGTCGTGAGAATACGGTCACCCTCAATTTTAAGGTTCGTTTTTTCTGGGTAATCTTCAACTTTTTCGCCTTTTATAAGCCTTTCACAAATTTCACAAATATCTTCATTTGCACCTATACCGATTACACCGTCAACTTCAGGTATTTCATTAAGGATTTCTGACTGATAGCGCTCTGAGAGACAACCTGTTACAAGAACTTTTATGTCAGGATACTCATCCTTATATGAAATCATATCAAGAATATTCTCAATTGATTCTTTTTTTGCGTCCTCAATGAAACCGCAAGTATTTACAATTACCACGTCGGCTTCCATAGGGTCGTTCACAATGTCAAAACCATGATTATACAGTTTTGAAAGCATTATTTCAGCATCAACCTGATTTTTAGGACAACCTAAAGAAATCATTCCAATTTTTTTAGTCATAATACTCTTCCTCGTCAAAATCATTCACAGTATTAAGGGCATTTTTAATATCAGAATAAGAATACCCAAGCCGCATAAGTGCGTCAATCGTTCTCTTTCTACCCTTTTCGTCACTTATTTTATTCATATATTTTTTTCTTATTAACATTATAATACGGGGTACGGGGTCATTGTCAAGTGACTCAATTGCATTTTCCACAATGTCGCGGTCAATTCCACGAAATGCTAATTCTTGCTTAATTCTTTTAATGCTATAATTTTTACGTTCAAGCAAATCATTTGCAAGGATTCGTGCAAATTCTTCGTCATTCAAAAGACCTAATTCAGTAAGTCTTTCGCAGGCTTTTTCTGCACTTGCCTTTTCATGACCCTTTTCGCAGAGCTTTTTAATTAACTCTTTTGTGCCATATGGACGGCGAGAGAGAAAATCAAGCCCCTTGTTATAAGCACGACGAAAACTGACCGCGTCTAATAACTCGGTCAGTTCTTCTTCATTAATTTCTTTTAAATTTCTGTACTTTTCAGAATACCAATAGTCACTGTCAACGGTGGCGCGGTATTCTTCGTCAACATAGATATGAATCTTGTTGCCTTTGCCTTGTTTGACAGATAAAATCATTCGTCGTCATCCACCGCAATATCAAGCTTTGCACGAGCCGCAGCCTTTGTTGTAGGAATTTTTACTACTTCGGGCTGTGAAACAGGTGTAGGAGTTCCTTTTTTAGCCTCAAGTGCTTCTT
>Ga0233373_1000045_pt1 | contig 17524 bp, 14 predicted proteins | sample ElkDunMinimDraft_5_FD_180685 | JGI IMG/M metagenome (GOLD analysis project Ga0233373, IMG submission 180685) | Fecal eukaryotic communites from dung pellets of Tule Elk in California, USA - Elk Dung E0 | ecosystem: Host-associated > Mammals > Digestive system > Large intestine > Fecal | place...
CCAAGCTTGTCCATCTCACGACAAATAGGTTCAAAAATTTTCCAATATCTTTTGTCGTCTGCAAAAATTGCAAATGGAATACTTTGATTACTTGCGTCGATTTTACCACCGCTGAGTTTAAAGCGAAGTTTAATCCACAACATTCTCAATGAGTAGATACCCGCACCAATTACACCGATAAGAATGGTGAAAAGCATACTACCCGTACCTGGGTCAATATACAATAACACACTCAACATCTCCTTATAAAAAAGATTATTTTGAAATTAATCATATTCGATTTATTATAACACAAGTATACCTAAAAAGCAACGATTCAAGACACTGTATTTATACTTTTTTCCAATAAAAAAAGCAGAAACACTTTAAAATGCTTCTGCTTTCAAATTAATGTTTAATTATTTGCTTTTCTTAAAGATTTCTTTAATGTCAGCAGCAGCGAAAATACTGCATACAAGAACAACGAGTGTACAAACAATTGCAATCGCACTTGGTGCTGTCTTTGTGATAATCGCAGTGAAGATAACTGCCCATGCACTATAAGTAACGTTAAGTCCCATCGCCTTTGATGCGCCAATCTGAGCGATAGCCTTGTAGTAGAAGAGATATGAAACTGTTGCACACAAGCCTGCAGCCGCGATTGTTGGAATCAACCAAGGTGCTTCACTTGTAAAGAGAGTGCCTATAAAGCTCCAGCTTTCTGTAATACCCCAGCCCTTGATTAAAGAAATTGCTGGTAAAAGAATTATACCATATGTGATTGCTGAAGTTGTCTGACGAATCTGAAGAGCATATTCATCTGTAACCTCAGGGTCAGTAAGAGATTTTGCAAGAATAACTGCTTCAATACCCCAACCAAATGAGCACATAAGTGCACCGAGAATACCAAGAGCATAGTTAGTAACATTCATTTCAGGTGAATAGTAAAGTCCATATACACCAAGAAGTGTTGCAATAAGGAAAATCCACTGATGCCATTTCATTTTTTCTTTAAGGAAAATGAATGCAAGAACTGCACCAATTGCAGGGAAAACTGCTGATGCAACCGCACCGATTGATGCGCCCATATAGTTAACTGACATTACGTAACCTGTCATACCGATAGGTCCGCCGATAACCGCAGCAAGAACTACGAATTTACCACTTTTTGTCTTGAATGCTTTCCATACATTCTTTGAATTTCCTTTAACAGCATTGTAAATTGTTGCCCAAATTGCTGAAAAGCCATCGTGCAAGAATGTGCTTACGAATGGTGCTAAGAATATTGCTTGTTCTGTTGAAAAGAATGGAGTCATACCCAACGCATAACCCAAAACGATTGTTTCTAATGCCCATGTAATACCGGCAATAACACCTGCTACCATAAAAAGTCCTCCTAAATTTTATTATTTTATATTCTTATAGTCTTCAATGAAGCCTTTAAGTCTTGTATATCTTTCTGTTGCCCAATCTTCCATTGGCTGACCGTCATATGGCACTCTCATTTTTGCCCAAAGTGTCCAGAGATAGTCAACATAGATTTTACTTGCAAGGAAATGCTTTTTATGAATAACATCGGGCTCTCTGCCAAGATATGCTCTTAAAAGCATATCGTCATATTCCTCATCAAATCCCGCTTCAATTGAAACGTCGGCAATATCCCACATACCGTCATTCATACCTGCATATTCCCAGTCTATGAGATACATTCTGCCGTCACCCAAAACCCAGTTTTCACAAAGAGCATCGTTGTGGCAAGGAACTTTTTTTATATCAATCAAAGAGTCAACCTCTGCCTTAATTCTCATAACCTCTGCTTTGATTTCAGCATAGTCATCAAACATTGGTACATTATTATCTTCAATAACCTTTTCATAACTTGCAGCCATCTCAAAAACCTCAAAAGGTACTTCAGTGTCAATTCCGCAATTATGCATTTTCTTGAAGATTTCTGCAATTTGAGAGATTTTCTCACTGTCTTTGAGTAAGTCTGCAGACATTGTAACTGCATTTTTGATATAACGTGTTACCTTTGAGCCATCTTCACCAAAATAGAGCATTTCTGCGTCAACGCCCAAATCGCAAGCGAGTTTTGTGCTTATCAGTTCATCTCTACGTACAATTACCTCTTCTGTTCCCTCGCCAGGGATTCTTACAACATATTCTTCACCATTTTTAAGTGTTACCTTATAAGTATGGTTTGTAAGACCGCCCATACGGGATAAATCTGCATATTCATCAGTGCCGAGTACCTTAAGCATAAGCGCTTTAACAACAGGAATATCGGCTTGTACAATTTCTCTTGCCATTTTTATTTCCTCCTAAGAATTTTTTCTTCGTATGAATATTTATACTCTGTATCGCCACAGACAAAAGTAAAACCTGCAGCAGCATTAGTATCATCTTTATAAGCAGTTACTTTTACAATATCTTTTTCTTCGCAATCTAGCTGCTGTGCTATGCTTTTGAGAATCTGTGAATGAGTGTCATTAATATATGATTCATCAAATTCACGAAGCTCGTCCAATGTATCAAACTCAAAAACAACATCGTCGCTATATTTTCTAATTTTCATTTTAAGTTCATCAAGGTGATTTATATAAATGCTCTCCCAAAGCATATCTGCAGTTTCGGGAAGGTCATATTCTTCACAGAGAATTTCAACAAAACGTTTACTGAATTCCTCACTCCAAAATGTGTGACCAAGCATATACCAAGCATTTTCACCACCAACGGTAACGTTACGTATTGTACCGTCATCCTCACAATCCATACACCATTCCTTAGTTGGACCGTCGGCATAAACCGCCGCATAATAGCAATCTGAAACCTGACTTTCAAATGGATTTTCAGAAAAATAGTTATCAGCAGAGCAAAGATATGAGTTTTTAAGAATATCTTTCACCACATAGATGCTTGCATTGTTATTTCTAGTGAGATAATCGGGGTTTTCAACAATATGTACACCGAATTTATCTTCAAGATATTTAAACATTTCACCCTTGTAGCCCACAACAATATAAATTTCAGGCACACCAGCCTCTTTAAGCTGACGAATCTGACGCTCAATCAAAATTTCGCCTTTTACGGTAATAAGTGCCTTGGGCATTTCATATGAAAGGGGTGCAAATCTGCTTGATGTTCCCGCAGCCATAATAACTGCATTATCAACCTTATGCATTTAAACTACTCCATTTTCTTTTAAAATTTTATAATATTCCTTTGCAAATCTGTATTGCTTAATTGAATACTCACCAAATTCTGCTCCGTTTTTGAGCTTATATTCACACCAATTGCTCCAAAGCAGACCACCAATTGCTATATAAGCATAAATTTTCAATCTGATTTCATCAGGACAATTATTCTCAAAATATTCGTCAATCAAATCATCAATATGCTTTTTGTCATACAATGCGTAAAGACCGAACATTGCAATGTCAAGATGTGGGTCCTGCATTCCTGCATACTCCCAGTCAATCAATCTTATATCCTGCCAATTTTCGCTATTGTCAGGCATCATAAAATTATCTTGCACTGCATCGAGATGGCAAAGACATAAATCCTTTTTCTGCCGATTCAAATAATCACGAAGAGAGAATATTCTTTTCTTGGTGTCTTCATAATCGGGGTAAACTGACTTCTCGCCATTCCACAAAGCTTCATAAAATTCAATATGCTCAAACAAATCAAATTTATAATCAATTTCAATCTTCATAGAGTGAAATTCGCGGAGCTTATTCATACATTTCTGCACATCTTTTTTATTGTATGGGTCACAGAAATGCACATCATACATATATTTCGAAATTTTAAGACCTGTTTTACAATTGATATATACCACATCATCGGCAATATTTTTATTTTTGACTGCTTTATATACTGAAAATTCAGAATTAAATTCAATATCTGTTTTCTTGTTAGGAAGCTTTAAAATATATCTTTCGCCCTTACAGGTAAATAGAAATGAATGATTTGTCATTCCTTTTTTCAGAATGGTAATATCAGTTATTTCATCTTTTTTCACATCAAAAACAGTTGAAATCTCGTCAAGAGGTATCATTCGTGGGGCATCAAGCTCCTGCAAATCATAAATACTGTTGATTTCAATAACATCATTCTTATCAACTACTCTTGCACCGGTTATAAGCCTGTCTTTTTCATAAAGAGTTTCTTCCCAGAAAGCACCTTTATATCGACGGTCATTGTTCATTACATACAGACGCTCACGCACTGTTTTTGCATCATTTTTATCAAGATACGAAATACCCAGCATATCATTTGCACCCTCGTGTGAAAGCACAAGCTCCTGTTTTCTGTTAACACGCACAGAATCCTCATCGCTCTGAGCATCTGATACCATATACCATGAGTAAAGCTCATTTTTATTGAATGGGTTTATTCTGCACCACAAATCACAGGGTACGATATATGAATTTTCAAGATATTTTTCAGCAAGGTACAATGAATGTAGATTGTTTTTTACGGAATAATCAGTATTAACAATCAAATCAACATTGAATTTATCTATAAGATACTCAAATCTTTCTTTCGCAAAGCCCACAACGATATGCATTTCATACACACCAATCTGATTAAGCTGACGAATAAGCCTCTCAATCAGCACCTCACCCTGAACATCTAAAAGTGCCTTTGGTTTTTCGGCACTGAAAAGCGAAAGCTTTATTCCTGAACCTGCCGCTAGAAGAATTGCTCTTTTAGGTGAACTATTTTTCAACAAATCACGGCTTTTCTGAGTTAACCGCATCTCATTGTCAATAAAACCTTCTTCAAGCAGATTCTTCAATGCTCCATTTATTGCACCAAGTGAGCAACCGCAAAGTGTCGCCAATTCACGCTGGTTTGAATATTTACAACCGGAAAGCGCCAACAGCACATCTCTATCTCTTTTGTTCACGAAATCGCTCCATTTTACATTTTATGAACACTACGTATTATATCATATAATCATAATAAGTCAAGCACTTTGAAAAACAAAAAGCGGAGCCGAAGCTCCGCTATACATATTGATTTACCATCTGTTTTCAACGTATTCACAGAATGCGTACATATCTTTGATTTCAATCTTTGTGCCGTCATCTAAAGTTACGTCACCACTCCAAAGACCGTGCACCTGATGAGTATGCATTCTACCGATTTTTAAATCTAAATCAGTATGATAATCAAAGAATGGTGTCATTGTCATATTGAAACGACCATCCTCTGAAATAATCTTCCAAGGGTCCATATACTTGTCATCCTTGGGGAAGGTTTCAACGTCAACCGCACCGAATTTATGTACCTTACCATCATAAAAAATGCAGGTTTCAGTAGCATTGCTCTCGTCACCGATTGCCCATGTGATTTCAAAGCCCACACTGTGCTTTTCGCCTTTTTCGTCTGTGATATAAGTAGTACCAGCACCCCAATACCACACCATTTCGTGAATTGTATTAACTCTGCCCCAATCAAGGAATGCAAATGTATCATCCTTTGAGAACTCATAAAGGTCACTGCCGATTCTCATTGTTCCTTCGCAAGGCATACCAATCTGCTTTGTTGTCATAAAGTAACGTGTAGGGTCTTCTTTAAAAGGAAGAACTGTTGTGATGTTCTCAAAGCCCTCAGGAATATCCATTGTAAAATCACATTCTACTACACCGTGTTTTTTTGTTACACATCTGAACCAAAGTCTTCTGTCAGTTTCTCTTGTATCGAAGTCAAGCTCTGCACCGCCCACATTCACTTTAAATCTGTTAGGTACGTCACCCTTCTTCGGTGGAATAAATTTATCGCCAAGGAAGAATTTTGTACAGTCAATAATCTCGTTACCGTGTTCAATGTCAATAAGTTTTGCAGTTGCAAAACCACCTGCATTGATATTAGCGAAGTTAAGTTGCACTGTAAGTTTGCCATTTGAAACCTGATAAAACTCCCACTCTTTACGGCTAATTATACCTTTTTTAACAAGATTTCTGTCATACTCAAAAACATTATGTCTTGCCCAACCTTTAGCATTCAAAGTGCCGTCAGCATTGAGAAGTGGTGTGCTTTCAGTGTACTCAATCTGCTTTGATTTTTCTTCCCATTCTGTAAAGGGAACATAGGTTCTTTCCATTTTCATTTCTCCTTGTATAAAGTTACTAATAATTATTATATAACTATTTTTTACTGATTGCAATAGTTCTAAAAAATATGACAATATTGTTATTTATTTAACACTATTAGGTTGAAAATACTGTTAATGTTTGGTATAATAAATTGATATTTATTCTGGAGGAATATAAATGGAAAACAACTCAACAATAATTGCCTTGTCGGGCAAGGGCGGAGTCGGTAAAACCTCAATTTCTGCCGCTATTGTAAAACTTTTAGTTGAAACTTATCCTGATAAAAAAATTCTTGCCATTGATGCAGACCCCGCAGTCGGTCTTTCAACCGCATTGGGAATAGACGTAAAAATGACAATTGACGATATTAGAAAAGAAATTGTTGAAACCGTTGAAGACGGTCAGACAAAAGCGGCTATTGAACTTTTGGGCGATGCAAGATATAAGATTTTTGATGCACTTGTTGAAACTGACGGTTTTGCGTTCATTGCCGTGGGCAGACCTGAAAGTGCGGGTTGTTACTGTAAAATCAACTCATATTTAAAAGAGGTCATTTCAATTCTTTCAAAGGATTTCGACTATGTTGTAATTGACGGTGAGGCAGGTATTGAACAGATTAACCGCAGAGTTATGGAAAAAGTCACTCACCTCTTACTTATTACTGACGCAAGTAAAAAAGGCACTCAGGTTATTTCAACAATTAAGAGTGTTGCTGACGAACTTGTTATGTATAAGAAAATCGGTGCAATTGTAAACAGAATCCCCGATGAGAGTGTTATCCCTCACATAAATACAAACGGTATTCCCGTTTTATCATATATTCCAACCGATTCAAACCTTGCTATTTACGACATTGAGGGTAAGAACATTACAAAGCTTCCCGCTGACTCAAATGTTGTTGCAGGTGTTAAAAAGGCTCTCACGGAATTAGAAATAATATAAGGAGTAAGCTATGAAAGACTTAAAACATCTTTATGAATTTGAAAAACTTTTGCAAGAAGCCAATAATGACCTTGTAAAAAAAGCCAAGGATGAGGGCGGTATTGCTTTAGGATATACCTGCTACCATATTCCCGAAGTGCTTTTGAACTGTGGTAACTGTTTTTCAGTTAGACTTCGTGCACCACGCACGGGCTCACTGGATATTGCAACATATTATATGAGCAATTTCCTTTGCGGATATTCAAAAGCCATTTTAGAACGTGCAATTGAGGGCGGTTACAATTTTCTCAACGCACTCTTAGCATCTGAAACCTGTTCTGAAATGAACAGAACGGCAGAACATTTTGAATTACTCAATTTAGTGCCAAATGACAAATTCTTCGTAACATTCCTTGATGCGCCATTCAAAATTGAAGAACACACAATCAAGCACTATGTCAATCAGACAAAGGTAAAAATACTTGATGTGCTTAATTCAGTTTACGGTGTTGACACATCTGACGAAGCACTTTTAAAAGCCGTTGAAGAACACAACGAAGTGTGCCGTCTTATGACAGAAATCGGCAATTACAGAAAAGAAGAAAATCCAAGAATCACTGGTTATGAATATCATATTTTAAATCTTGTTACATATTGTTGTCCAAAAGCTTTGATTCTCCCCGCGCTTCGTGAAACTGCAGAAGAATTAAAGACACGTGAGCCTGACCAGAAGAAAAACTACCGTGCAAAAATCGTGGTTGTAGGTTCTGAAATGGATGACCCTGATTTCACTTCACTTATTGAAGACAGTGGTGCGCTTGTTGTTGCCGACCGTTATTGCTTCGGTGCATTACCTGGCAGACAGGAAATTGTCATTGATAAAGATAAAGACATTCTTACACAGATTTGTACTCATTATATGAAAACAAGTCAATGCCCAAGATATATGAGTCACGAAAAAGTTCAAGAGCGCCGTGACTATGTTAAACAATTAGTTGACGAATACCACGCAGACGGTGTTATGTATGAGCAGTTAAAATTCTGCGAATACTGGGGCTATGAACGTTCACTTGCATCTTATATTATGAGCAACGATTACGGTGTTCCAACTGCTGCGGTTGACCGTCAGTACACAGCTTCTGCATCAGGTCAGCTTAGAACTCGTGTACAGGCTTTTGTTGAAAGCCTTGAAATCAAGAAAATCCAAAAAGCGAAGGAGGAGAAGAACAATGGCTGAATACGGTAAACTTTACAAAGAGCATACCGCCATTTTAAAGCACAGAGAATGGCGTGGCTTCAAAGATACAATGTATGACTACTACCGTTGGCTTATCAACTGGAAAGATATGATTAAAATGGTGCTCAAAGCGCCCGTATCTACAGTAAAGGGTATCTGGAGATATCGTTGGATGGCATCTTATCTCTCTGCACCATCATTTATTGACAGACATTGTGCAGGTCTTCGTGGTCCTCAGCTTCGTATGGCTCATCTTCATTATAATATGATTGTTAAGCATACAACTGATTTAATTAACTTATCTTTGAGAGCTGACGAAAAAATCAATCCAAACAACAAACTTTCAAAGAGAATTGTACTTATGGATGAGATTGTTCCCAATGAAGTTTTCACAGGTTTCCCAAATCTTATTCCCGTACCATTACAGACATTACCAATCTTCTTAGCATCAATGGTTGACCAACAGATTACACCACCTTATCTTGAAACAGTGGAGAGTTTCGGTGTACCCGCAGATGTTTGTCCATTACCAAGTGCTGAAGCAGGTGTTGCAATTGAAGACGATTATCCAAAAATGGGTTGTTGTATGATTGGTACAAATATGCCTTGCGACGGCTCAATTATGAACTCAACTTTCCTTGACAGAAGACTTCAGCTTCCAACACATTGTTTCGGTATTCCGCTTCGTTATGACGGTGAAGATGTTCAAGAATATGCAGTTGACGAAATCAAATCGCTCATCAAATTCATTGAAGACCAAACAGGTGAAACATTTGATTGGGACGCATATTTCAAGAGAATGAAGCAGTACAACGAACAGCTTGAATATGAAAAGCAAAAATGGGACATCAACAAAACTCCTTACCCTCAGATGACGGGTGCTTGTTTCTGGCTTTACAGAATTTTCTACTTCAACCTTTCAGGCGGTTCAAACGAGCGTTTCTTAAAGGTCGACAAAAAAGTAAACAAAATAATGATGAAGGCTTACGAGAAGAAAACTCCCGTATCAAAAGAAATGCGTCACCGTGCAGTTGTATGGTCTTGCCCCGCAAACTACTACACAAGCTTTGCAAACTGGCTTGAAAACTGTTGGGGTATGAACGTTGTTATGGATATGGAAACAATGATTTCATACCTTGAAATTGACACAGAAGATAAAGAACAATCCCTTAAGGATTTGGCGAAAACATATCAGCGCTCAATTATGCGTAAGCACACAAAGGGTGGTTACCGCAATGTTGTTGACGAATTGTGGCGCATTGTTGAAGAGTACAATGCTGATACAGTTATTATGTATGACCAGATTTCTTGCAAGGGTATGGACGGTCTTACAGGTATTTTTGACGACCAGGCTAGAGAGAAAAATGTAAACTTTATCTGGGTTAAACAAGACCTTATGGACCCACGTACAATTTCAAGACGTGATATGCGTGAGCAGGTTAACAAATATATGCAGACAGTTTTACAAGAAGAGCCACTTGATGCATCTCTTGTAGATTTTGAAGACGATTTGGCTTGGTAAATAAAAATTAAGTAAAACACGAAAATATTTTTTCTGTAACAACGAAAAAAACGCAAGATATATTGGTGTATTTCGAGGATTTTTGAGGCAGTTACAGGGAAAATAGATTGTGTTAAAAGGAGTAATAAATATGAAGTATTTTGGCGGTTGTGATGTAGGTTCTACTTACACAAAATGCGTTATTCTTGACGAAAATGGCAATATGGTTGCCAATGTAACAAATAGAAGCAAAATTAATCCCGTGCAGAGTGCAGAAATCGCACTTGATGATGCCGTAGCACAGGTTGAAGGACTCAACTCTGCAAAAGAACTTTCATACCTTATCGGTACGGGTTACGGACGAAACAAAGTTCCTTTTGCTGATGAAAACATTTCTGAAATCAGTTGTCACGCAATGGGTGTACACGTTACTAACCCAGAGGTTAAAGCAATTATTGACATTGGCGGTCAAGACGTTAAGGGTATTGCAATTGACACTGACGGTACAGTTAAAAACTTTGCTATGAATGATAAATGTGCCGCAGGTACAGGCCGTTTCTATGAAGCAATGGCAAGTGCGTTTGAAATGACTCTTCCCGAATTTTCAAAGCTTTCACTTAATGCTAAAAATACAATTCCGATTACTGCACAATGCACAGTTTTCGCTGAAAGTGAAGTTATCTCACTTGTTGGTGAGGGCAAACCAATGGAAGAAATCGCAGCGGGTATTCAATTAGCAGTTGCAAAAAGATGCTTTGTTATGGCTAAAAAAGCAGGTGCAGTTGATAGTATCACTCTCACAGGCGGTTGTGCTAAAAATGACGGACTTAAAAAGGCAATTGAAAAAGTGCTTAAAATCACAGTTGTTGAGTTGGGCACAGACCCACAGCTTATGGGTGCTTTAGGTGCTGCAGAATATGCACGTCAGAAAGGTCTTTCAAAGGTAAACTAATATGGAAGTTATTTTAATTATTTTAGCAGTCATTCTTGCTTTGTTTGTAATCACCTTTGCGATTTACTGGTTCAATCTTGATATGAAACTCGTTCGCAAGGTTTATGATTTACTTGGAAAGCATTATGACAAAATGAAAAAGGATAAAAAATTATAATGGATTTTTTCAATTCTTTAATTGAAGATGTAAATAATCTTTTAAACGATTTTTCAAATAGAAAATTCACTTATAACAAAGAAAATACTTGCAATGATTTAGGTTATAGTCAGGTAATTCTTCAAAGGGATACCGCATTTGAACTCAGTGGCACAGGCTTCAATCTTGTTACAAGCAATAATATGAATGATGAAATTATTGTAATTGGTAAAGATTTGAATGAAATACAATCAAATTGTAAATTTGCACGAATTTCCATTATTCAAATTGAAGATACCGCTGACCAACAGACTGCGTATAACCTTATTCGCAAAATTGAATATGTGAAATACCACTATTTTCCCGAAGGCTATATGTTGAGGACAACTTCCCGCTCACATAAAGAAGCGGTACGTGTTTCAAAAACTGCAGTAAAAAACGGTATAAGCTTTGAAAAGGTGGGTAATCTTCTCATAAATAAATATAAGGAAATACCCGCAGTTCAAGGCGTAAAAGTGATTTTTATTACTGACGAGGGTGCAGACTTCAACAAACTTACCTCCCTTGCTGAAAAAAACAATCAGATTACGGAAACTCTTAACCACATTATGAACAACGTGAATTTTGATTGTTCAACCTGCAATTTAAAACCTATATGTGATGAGGTTGAGGGTATGAAAGAACTTCATTTCAAGACTTCAATGGGTAAATGATATGAACAAAAAAGATATTATTTCATTTTTTGACAATTTGGCACCCGAATGGGACAATATGAATGAGCAAGATAATCAGATAATTGCAATGCTTCTTGACAATGTGGAAGTTTGTGAAAATACCCGAGTGCTTGATGTGGCTTGTGGTACGGGTGTGCTTTTCCCCTACTATATTGAACGCAAAGCAATTGTTACGGGTATTGATATTTCACCTGAAATGGTAAAAATCTCAAAAGAAAAATACCCGCAAATTAATGTAATCTGCGGTGATGCTGAAAGCATTTCTTTCTGCGAAAACTTTGACGTGATTATGATTTTTAATGCATTCCCCCATTTTCCTGACCCTACAAAACTTATTGAAAACTTATCAAAAGGCTTAAAAAAGGGCGGAAGGCTTTCAATAGCCCACGGCGCAAGCAGAGCAGAAATCAACCGTTGTCATTCGGGAAAAGCGAACAGAATATCAAATACTTTGCCAGAAGCAGATGAAATCAAAAAATTGCTCACTCCCCTTTTTGATGTTGACATTGTAATTTCTGATAATAAAATGTATCAGGTATCTGGCAAAAAAAGATAAAAATAAGGCTATCATCTAAGATAGCCTTTATTTTTTACTTGTCTTTAACAATACTTAATTTATCGAAAATTCCACCTGCAAAACTATTGTTAACCGATTTGAATGTAACAGTAACCTTGTCTTTACCCGCAACAAATTCTTCTGGAATTTTATAATAAATATCATAGAATCCATTAGGGTTAGGGTCTTCAAGTATCACATTCTCAAGCACTTCACCATCAATTAAAATTGCAAATTGACGTCCTACGTCACCACTATAATATTTTACTGCAAGGTAATTTGTGGTGGTATTTTCAACAGCCATTTCATAACTGAACTGACCACCGGGAGTTGCGTCACGGAACATAAGACCTTTGAAATTACCCGTATTTGAATTTTCCGCCTTGAGATTATGCGAAAATTCATACTGGTCATTCGCTACGGGTAAGCTGTCAATGACTATGTATTTATCCGCTTCGTTCTCTTTGATTTTGGTATTCTTATCTACAAGTGTGAAATAAATTCCGTAACGATTTTCGTGTTGCTTGAAATGTGGCGAAAATACTAAATCTTGATTTGTGCCTTTAATAGTAAAATTGAGTGTTCCAATCTCTTGTTCAAAGTTTTCGTTAATATTTTTAAGCCATTTTTTAATTGTACCCTCTTTAACTACAAGTGTATCACTCAAACTTGCATCAAGCAAAGGAATTGTAACATTAACACCCGTTGTTGTGGTGTTCATTTCGTTGTTACCCATATTGGCACTCAACACCCAAGGTCCATATTTGAATGCAACTGTGTTCTCATTATCGGGCAAGGTATATGCAACCACCATCATCGGCATATCATATCTGATGACATCGCCGTCCGCCCAATCACGAGAAATACGGATAAATCCATTTTTTTCTTTTACTTTGATTTCTTCACCATTGACTTCGACAAAGAATTTTGGCTCGTCCTGACACCAATCAGGTACACGAAGAACAATATCGGCATTCGCTGAACCATTTACAGTGAATTCCACATTATGCAAATCTTCTGCATTTTGAGTTATTTTCAAACCTTTTTCTACCCAATTAACAGTTGAAGAAATAAACTGTGTAACATAAATGCTATTTTCATCTTTGTAATAAATACTGTCATCAAGCTTTGAGAAATTTTCCATTCCCGAACCAGTGCAGCACCAGAAATGTTGGTCGGGAGAACTATAAACCTTGAAAAATCCTGTTGCCATTGGTTGAAAATATGTTGTCATTCCAGTTTCAGGATTTTGCGACGAGAGAATTGCATTTATGAAAGTGTTTTCATAATAATCCGCATATTTACTCTCACCCGTAATCTTAAAAAGTTCACGGGTAAGCTTTAACATATTATATGTATTACAGGTTTCGCAATTGCAATTTGTACGCTCTGCGTCGAGTACATTCGGCTCACCAAAATGCTCCCACTCACTGTTACCGCCAGTGATATATGTATGGTTTTTAATAACGATTTCCCAGAAATTAGCCGCAACCTGCAAGTAATATTCCTCGCCAGTAACTGCGTAGCGGTTTAATGCGCCCACAATTTTAGGGATTGTGGTATTTGCGTGTTTACCGTTGAGAATATCTTCGCCATTATAAAGTGCATCAAAAAGCGGAATTTCATCAAAGCTGTGTGCCGCTGACAAATGCTTTTCAGATTTTGTATTCTTATACAACTGATACAAACAATCATTCATTCCGCCATATTCCACATTGAGAACTGTTGTTTGCATATTGGAATCCCATTTTGATGTACGGCTATAAACCCAATCACCAAGATTTGATGCAACTGTGAGAGCCTGTTCATTCCCCGTTAATTCATAAGCACTAATAAGTCCCGCAAAAATTTTATGCATACTGTACCAAGGCACCCATGTACCCGCAGTATTACCCGATTCAATCTGTTCATAATGACTTTCGGGAATTGCCGCAAGATAACCACTGTATTTATTCTGACATTCACTCAAAACTTCAACAATGCGGTCAACTATTTTCTTTAACTCCTCGTCACCGGATGTTGCATATGCTTGTGAAACTGCAGTAAGATAATGGCCAAGTGTATGACCCTGAATTGCAGAGGTTTCCCATCCGCCGTATTTGGTGGCATCGCTATCTACCCCTGAAATCTCACAAAATCCCTTTAAAAGCTTTTCTGCGTCAAGGCTTTTTAAATATTCGACTTCCTTTGAAAATGCATTTTTTGTGTATTCATCAAGAATTTCAACATCCGCCATTGAAAAATCCTTTAAAGTATTCTCTAAAGCTTGTGCCTTTTGAAATTCATCATTTTTTGCACATCCGAAAAGGGACAAAACAATGCTTAATGCCATAATAAAAATCAATCCTTTTTTCATATAATCAACCCGATATTATTTTTTATTCAGTATAGCATATAAGTTTTATTATATCAACTTGAAAAAGAGAATTTGCAGTTGTATAATATAATTCGATTAATTTTCAGGGAGTATGAAAAATGGCAATTTCACGCAGAAAAACAATTGATATGACAAGCGGACCGCTTTTCAGTAACATCATTACATATACCCTTCCAATTATTTTTACGGGTGTTTTACAGCTTTTATTCAATGCCGCAGACCTTATTGTTGTAGGTCAATTCTGTGGCAGTATCTCTGTTGCAGCCGTTGGTGCAACTGGTTCAATTACAAATCTCATTGTAAATCTCTTTATTGGACTTTCTGTTGGTACTGGCGTTGCGGTTGCACAGGCATTAGGTGCGGGTGACAATAAAAAAGTTCACCGTGCAGTTCATACGGCAATCCCCACGGCTCTCGTAAGCGGTATTATTCTCACCATTGTGGGCATCTCGTTTTCCAAAACATTTTTAATTTGGATGGGCACACCTGAAGATGTACTTCCCCTCTCTGCACTTTATATGAAAATCTATTTTGCGGGTATCATTTTTATGATGCTTTACAATTTCTGCTCGTCAATTCTTCGTGCTGCGGGTGATACAAAATCCCCTTTGATTTTTCTTACTATTGCAGGAATCATAAATGTTATTCTCAACGTGATTTTTGTAACTGTTTTTCACCTCAATGTTGCAGGTGTTGCCCTTGCAACAACAATCTCGCAAGGTGTTTCGGCAATTCTTGTTGTACTCGCCCTTATAAAAAGAGAGGATGCTTGTAAACTCTACCTTTCAAAAATCAGATTTTATAAAGATGAATTACTTGCAATTTTCAAAGTGGGTTTACCCGCAGGTATTCAGGGCTCACTTTTCTCAATTTCAAACGTTGTTATTCAATCCTCAATCAACTCATTTGGTGCAGTTGTAATGTCGGGTAATGCGGCGGCACTCAATATTGAAGGTTTTGTCTATGTGGTACTCAATGCATTTCATCAAACCACAATCAATTTCACCGGTCAAAATGTGGGTGCAAGAAATTATCGCCGTGCAAAAAAAGTTTTTCTTATCTGCCTTTGCTGTGTGTTAGTTATCGGGTTGACCCTTTCAACAACTATGTACTTATTAGGCCCAAAACTTTTATCGGTTTATATCACCGACTCACCCGAAGCAATACAATGCGGTCTTATGAGAATGAAATGTCTTTTCCTATCATTCTGCCTTTTAGGACTTATGGATATTTCAAGTGGTGGACTTCGCGGTATGGGTGTTTCGGTTGCACCTATGATTATTTCAGTTGTTGGTGTCTGCGGTATAAGAATAGGTTGGATTTACACCATTTTCCAGCTTCCACAATTCCATTCACCCGAATGGTTATACCACTCCTATACAATCTCTTGGGCAGTGTCATTCCTTGCACAAACCTTAGCATATTTTGTTACATATAACAAAAAGAAAAAGGAGAAAAAATAATGCTCACGAAATATCTGTTTTGTTATTTTACGGGCAATGAACCCGAAAATGAATCGGTACATTTTGCTGTTTCAGAAGATGGCTATAATTTCACCGCACTCAATAATAATAAACCCGTAATAAAACAAACACTTGGAAAAAAGTGCTGCCGTGACCCATATATCTTCCGCGGTGAAGACGGAGTTTTTCACATAATTGCAACAGATATGCGTTGCTACGACGGTTGGGCAAGTAATAATTCAATGATTGTTTGGGATAGTGTTGACCTTGTAAATTGGGATAATGAGAGAATAATTGACTTCTCGCAATTCGAAACTACTAAATCTGCAAATCGTGTTTGGGCACCTCAAGTGATATTTGATAAAACAAAAAAAGAATATATGATTTATTGGAGTCACAATAACGAGGACGAAGGTTGGCACACAATACCTTGGTATGCCTACACAAAAGATTTTATTACACTTACAACTGAACCCGCAATTCTCTATAACCCAACAAGCGGTATGGCGGCAATTGATGGCGATATAATTGAAAAAGACGATAAATTCTATCTTTTTGTAGCCGATGAAAAACAAGATGGCATCTGCTATGTGCTTTCAGATAAACCCTGTGGGCCTTATTTTGAGCCTAGTGATAATAAAATTTCAGTTGCTGATACTGCCCTTGAGGGTCATTGTACATATAAAATTCTCGGTACAGATAAATATGTACTCATTGCCGACCAGTTTAAAGCGGGTGGATATTTTATGCAGGAGTCTAGCGATTTAATACATTTTACTAGGGTTGATAAAAATAAACACTCACTTGACCACTTAAAACCACGGCACGGTTCGGTTATGCATATTACCGACGAAGAATATATAAGACTTTTAACTGCCGAATTCTGATAAAAAACGCGAGGTGAAAAATTCACCTCGCATTTTAATTGTAAAAACTGTATTTGTTGAATTCTACATATCAATACAGCCAAAAAGCAAATAAAAAAGGGTGCTCTAAAAGCACCCAACATATTAAGAATACCAAAAGTAAAAGAAAAAGTCAATAGATTTCCAAAAATTTCAGTAGCATTATGCACAAAATCTCCGTTTTAAATAATAAAAAAGTGTTAACTTTGTACAAAATTACATATTGCAATCTGTGTTTTTTCATGTTATATTATAGACACAGAAAGGGAAAGGTGATACCGATGTACAGGTAAAAACCAAGGGCTTTAAAAAATACAACTTAGTTTAAAATAATATAAATGGTGTAGCAAGCAACACGGACGTAAAAATAAGTTTTAATAAAAACAAAGTTTAATATAGATTAAATGCTTGCAAACTAAAGTTAGATTTTAAAAAAGCCTACCTTAAAAAGCCTTCAAAAAATAAGTTCAGAAACATGAAAGAGTCTCGCTTTTCGAGAATTTAAGATGACTGTAAAAAGTGTTGAACAGAATGAAAAAAGAGTGAAGGCGAAAGTTTAAGAAAGAGAGGTACATAAAAAGATGTTAGATATCAAGAGTGAACAGAAGTAAACCCCCGGCCAGTGAAAGATGTGTAAAGAAACATCGGCCTCGGGG
>Ga0233373_1000047_pt1 | contig 17234 bp, 17 predicted proteins | sample ElkDunMinimDraft_5_FD_180685 | JGI IMG/M metagenome (GOLD analysis project Ga0233373, IMG submission 180685) | Fecal eukaryotic communites from dung pellets of Tule Elk in California, USA - Elk Dung E0 | ecosystem: Host-associated > Mammals > Digestive system > Large intestine > Fecal | place...
ACCAGATGGGAGAGAAATAGACTTAGGAGCCATAAAGGAAGAATACTCAAATCTTCAATACAGCGTAGACCGAAACAATCCCTCTTACGTGTGGATTGAAGGTTATTCGAATGGAACTTGGTTTGAAGAGGAAATAGATTTAAGTAGTGTATACGAGCAATATTATTAAGAGTAAATTAGGTACTGTGTAACAGCAGTGCCTACTCTCTTTGTATGTGGGCAGACTGGGTTAATTTTCCGTAAAATTACTCCATTGTGCTCTCATAGTTATCAAGAATATATTGACTAATACGACATAGCCCTCATACTCATGAAGCAGTAAAAACTACAGATAGGTGGTATTTTATATGAGTATGCAGGCATTAAATCTAGGTTTATCTAAGACGTCGTTATTAGCAGTACCGAAAGGAAATGAACTTCTATATCATTTACGATTAGTGCCTGGAGACAGCCACACTGATGTAGCTAGTTTACAGTTTCAAAAAGTTAGCGATACAGACGATTGTAAAGTCTATCGCGGTAACCGTTTAATAGCAGTAACTTCTACACAAGAATTAGAGATGTTAATTCGTAAAGCTACAATTAAAACTATGGAGTTAGTAGAAGTACGCACTGATGATAGCAACAGTTACTACGCTGCTGTTCACGAAGATTTATTAAAGAGAGAGTACGTGGGAGTTTTAACGGATGAGAAAAGTCGTGCCTGTGCGCTTGTGTTAGAAGTAGAGGGTACATTCTGGGCAAATACAGGAACGCGATTAATTCAATTAGAGTACACTACAGAAGAGCCATTAGTAACTTTAAATGCTCAACAAGGCATTAAGTTTCTAAATGGTAATCATCGATTATTGGATTCAGTTCCTGATGAAATTATTCTATTTAAATAGAAAAGGATGATGAGAAATGTTGTTATCAGTTATCGCAGATTATGCGAATTCTCCTATTAAAAGATTGTTGCAAATCAATGAAGAAGATGGAACTATAGAAATTCACTTTTTAGATTCTAGTGATGCAGTAGCGTTACAAGAACTTTACGATAAATTAAATAGCGGACTAGCTTATACAAACTTTAAGATAGATAAAGAAAAAACAGAAAATGGTCTAGACAGTTACGAGTTACAATACTCATGTAGTAACAGAGCTCCGGGAGAGCCAGACCTTAGTTATGACGGAGCAGTAATAAAAGATGGGCCGTGCTTCATGGGTTTTCTTCGTAAACTAATTAGAGAACGTGGACACATAGTTCTACCATTTAAAAATGTACCAGAACAAGATATTCCACATTGGATGGTAGCGTCAGCTAATACTATCCAGTTTACCGAAGCAATGGGTATTAGAGTTTCTAGTCTAATTCCTGGTGAAGAAGAAGGTTACTGGCGTTGGACTAGTTCTACTTTATTTAGTACTACGTGGCAAGATGTACCTTCAGATGTTACGAAAAATGTATTCTTAACTCACAGCGAGTTTGACCCTGAGGAATACGGTCCTTATTTAGTTGAGCATGAGAACCGTAGAGTCATTCAGGAAAATGGTTATAGCGTTACTTATCGTGCATTTAGCGTAACAAAAGATTTACCTGTGTATACATTTAAATCAAATGTAATGGTAACTCCTGCAATCATGAGTCATTTAAAGTATGTAGCTGATGCTTATAAATTAGCTTTATACACTTTATCAGATGGTCTATTCGAAGAAAAGAAAATTGAATATCCTACTGGTGGAGGTAATGAAACAGCGACAACGGGTAGGTATTTAAAGTTCCATACCACTGTTCCAATCAGAAAGAAAACTTCACAAACAATGGCAGACTTCTTTATTCGCAAAATGAATGGTCAAGTTTCTTACGAAGAAGAATGTCAGTTCGTTAAACAATATCCACACTACCCGATTTATGCTTCTATCTTAGAATCAAAGATGGGTGTCTTTTATAATGACCAAGTTAGCAAAAGTAAAAAGTTCAGAACATATCAAGCACTAAAGAACACAGAAGTATTTTTCAACTTATTATTACAAGAGTGTCGCTATCACGTAATGTTTGATAACAACGGATTCTTGTTTGATTTATGGACACGAAATAAATTATTTGACAGCGACATACCAAACTATAATGTAAATATTTCTGGAGGTGGCGGCACATGGCGTCCTACTTATTACTAGTTAATAACCGAGTTATTCGGGATGAAAAGAACAGACCAATATTAGAAATACAACGTAAGAATAAAGTATTCTATTCTAATGGTAAAGATGCAACCAATCAAGACGAGCGAGTAGAAGAAGCTATTAGGAATATTGCTATAGCAGACAGTAAAAATCCATTGTATGAAGTGGTAGAAGGTAAGAGTGAAATCACTCGATACAATCATGATTTAAAGATTAAAATGATTATTAGTCCTTTATATGAACTACAACAGCAATTAGCAGCAGACCCAAAAATCAATCGTATAGCAGGATTTAACTTAGAGCTGCAACCATTATGGCGAGAACAAAGATTAGACTTCTACTTATTCGAGTTCGCCAAGTACGCACAAATAATGGATTACTTAGAACAAATGGTACGGGCAAGTCGTGCTAGCACAAGTTCACCTTTTACTATTAGACATAAAGACCATCGTGTAATGAACATCGTCCACGTAGATGTCGCCGGTTTATTTAATCCATTAAAGACTGTAGAAGGATTAGGTCAATACAAATTGTTCCGAAGAATGTTCGGCAAGGTAGTACAAGAGGAAGAGATATTCTCTTTAGATAATCCAGAAGTATTTCCTGTACAAATAATGCGTGGTAAAGTCACTGCCTATTTTGCAACTTCCCGAGATATACTTAGGATGTGTGGTATTAAGTTTGTAGACTCTTTAAGCAGTAAACACTTATATACATTAATTGCAGGTATTTGTCTTCGTGACATGTTCCCAACTATGCGAAGCACATCACGTTTACTTTTAGAGCTACCAACTAATGTAACTCTATATACAGTTTACAATGTTAATACAGGGGAAGGTAAAAATTACTTTACTGCTACGGAAGCAAGTAGAGAGTTAGCCGCAATGGGTAGTAATGATTACTCAATTGCAACAACAGATGCGAACAGTAGATTCATTTCTGAAGCTTTCCCTAAATACAAAAAGCGTCAGATATTAGCAACAGATGAATTATTGAGAGAGATTGGAGATGCAAGATTTGTCTAAACAACAACATTCAGATGCCATTAATTTGTGGGAGTTTGTACAAGATACAACAAAGTTCCAAAGTAACAAAGGTACATTGTACGATGTACATTTACGAAAATACATTAACACTGTAGCTTCTCGTCGAGTACACTTTAAAACGAACAAGCGTAATGATGTAATCCTTACTGCTAAGTTCATTGCCAACATTGAACCATCATACTTAAATTCAGAAGGTAAGTACGTACAACTATCCCACCTTCGTGCAATGCCGGATTTAACTGAAGATGATATTGAGCTAGTGTGCAACAAGATTGAAGAGGTTGTAAAGCCTTTTATTGTTATGTCAAAAGAGACTGAAATAGACTCTGGTAAGTTGAGAATTAAATCTAGCATGAGTAAAAAGAAATTAATTCATAGTGCTATCCGACACTTACTTTTAGGTAGCGAAGTGTTAGATAATCCAGAGATGTACAATGAAGTTAAGGTACACTCATTACTAATGAATAATGTAAAAGTAAATTATGCTTACTTAGTAGGTTTAGCTATTTCAATCGATTACAGTTCTGTAGCCGAAATGATGGAAGACATGTGCCTAAAGTTTGTTGACCAAACGGAAAACGTACTTAGAGACGGCAAGGTTGTATTCTATGATGGGGCTATTAGAGCAGAGAAATTGTAGGTGAAAACATGTTTGATTTTCTAGATGTGACTCATGTAGATTTATCTAGTCAGGCTTTAGACACTTCTGGTAATCAGAGAATCTTCTTCGACTTAGAAGGTTCTCTAACTACTAAAGGTGACATACTACAACTAGCAGCAATCACAACAGATTGGGATTTTAATATTACCGATGTGTTTAATATGTACTTCAAAAATAATAAGCCGATTGATGAAAAAGAGTTTTCAGTACACAAGATATCGGAAGAGTTTTTAAAGACAAATGCTCAAGGTCATTTTACAGAAATGCTTAGTGAGACTCCTTTGTATCCTAGTAAACCAACAATGTTTATTAGCTACACTACTTTCGATGTGTCAAGAATACAAAAGGAATTAGAGGAGTACAACTTACCTTTAATTCAATTCGGTGAAGAAAAAGCTGACTTAGCTTTCATTCCTAAAGAAGGAATCAATTGCCACTTTAATGCATTTCGTCTAGGTAAAAAGAAAGGTGTTCTCTTAGCTCAGGAACTTGGCGAAGAAGTTTTCAACTCTATTTTTAAGGAGTTAGAAGCCTTTGGAGAGTTTACTAGTAAAGGTAATCACGACGCTTTATTTGACACAGTTATGCTCTTGGCTCTCTGTAGGAGGTTAGGAAATGTCAAAAATACAGGTCAGACTGAATGAACTAAAATTTGAATTACATGGTAAACATTCAGAGTTAAGACGTGCAGAACAACAATATTATTCGTCTGAAGAAGACATAAGATATTCTGAAGAGAATCTACAATCTCAACTAGAAGTCGAAAAAGAAGAATACATTGAACAAAAGCAAGAGGAAATAAAAGGTGAGTATGAGCCAAAGATTGATGAATTAGAAAGTAAAATTTCTGAAACTAAAGATTTGCTCAACATCAAAGAAGTAGATGACACTGAAGAACTCGTAGAAGCTAAAGACCGGCGGGAGTACCTTAACACTGCCGCAGGTCTTTTGAATACATACTATATCGAGTTGAAGAAAGTGTCGTCTGCTTATTTCATCGACCTTGCTTATAATGAGAAAAAACTCTCTATGAAAGCATTCACTAAAGCCTTTAAGACAATACCTAAAAGGATTACTGAACTTAAAAATTTAAGAGAGAATTTGTATTTACCCTTTAGTAAAGTTGAATCTAATGCTGAAACAAAAGGAGTAAATTTCTCTTACTATTTGTGGAGTACAGTTGGAAGTCCTATGGTAGCTATCACTGCACCGATTGCTTTCTTTAAGAGTTTAAACAGAGCTAAGTACCTACATGAATCTGCAGAACTATATCATAAAATGATGCACTCTTTAATTTCCTTAAAAGATAAAACTGACCAAGAAGTAAACGATATTTTCCGTAATTTATTAACGCTACGTAATCAACGTATAATAGAAAGTATCGAAGCTAAGGAAAAAGAATTGGAAGAGTTACATAAAAAACTAGAACATGACTTGGACCAAATTACGTTCAACGAAGAAGGTTTTATGCGTAACCAAAGTTTTGTTATTGCAGGAAAGAAAAATGCTTTAGCTTCTGCCGAGACTTTAATTGAGAAATTAAAAGAAGAGATTGAAGAGCTTGAAGCAGAGATAAGAAGTTTATCAGGGGAGCGTTCAGTTGCCTTACAGGTAGAGCGAGAGTACTACTTAAATAGTAATGAAGAACGTAGCGTACAACTGCCCAACAAAATACTGTATGATTACAATAGTGAGCACAATGCAATTTGTGATTTAAAAGAAGGACTATACCTTTACACTGAACGAGAAGTGGTAGGTTCTTTCATTCAGTTAGTCACGTTCCAATTACGTAACATTATGGAATGGGGAGCAATACAGTTTAAAGTGCTTGACCTACTAGGCGGAGAATTTGTTGCACCTTTAATGTTGCCTATGTCCGATAAAGCCAACGCTCAAGATATAACTATATCTACTTTAAGAGATGAGCGTGAGAAAACAATAGAGTTAATGCATGATTTATTTAGACGACGCAGAACTCAAATATTATCTGTGGCAGACAACATAGGTGATTATAACTTAATTCAGAAATCTACAGGTTCAAGTCCAATGGCGTATCAAATAATTTTTATAGTGCTTGATGATGCTATCAAGGTAGAAGAGAAGTTAACACAACTTATTTACAACGGAGATAAATTAGGATTACTGGTGTTTGTATTCATGAAACACGAGTTCTTAACAGTGCAATTAGCCAAGTCTATCGAAACTTTCTTCCCAAGTTTTATTGAGTTATCAGATACTGGAGTCACTTTTTACGACCCTGTTGAGTACAGGGAACAACTCGAAGTGGCAGAGTCTGAGCGGAAAAAGGGTATTTAGTGACGGTGGTACAAGGCGCAACATAGACGGAGATAAGTTTATCTTACATCATTCAGTGGAGGTCATGTAAAATGGCAGGTACAATTACTTACGATTACCCAGCTCTTAAAGACGCTCATGGGAAACTAACTGCTGCTGTAGAAGCTTTCGAATCTAACGCAAAGCAACTTTCAGATGCAGGTTACGAGTTAGTTGAAGGAAACAATGCAGAAGGTGTTAAATCTACAATGACGTCATTTGACGAAAAACAAACAGCGGTAGTTAAGGCTATGCGTGGCTTATTAGAGCAAACAGCGTCTGCTCTTAAGAACGCTCGCGAACTACATATCGCTAATGGGGGTGTAGAATAATGGGTGTTAAAGTTAATGTAGAACAACTACGTGAATTTGAAAAACCGTTACTACAAGCGAACAATGCTTTCATTGATGTTCTTATGGCTGTAAAGGATTGCCAAGAAGCAATCGGCGAAGGAACTGGTATTGAAGAAGCTATCGAGCGCGATGGTGTTTCATTAGAAAAAGCTTTCAACGAAGAAGTGATTCCTGCAGTACAAGCTGTACTAACAACGTTAACAGCATCTGCTGACAACGCTGAGGATATCCAAAAAGTGATGGCTCAATTCGAAGCTGTAAATACAGCAGCTATTGCTGACGTAGATGTACAAGAAGGCGTACGTCCTGCAGCATTTAGTCGCGGGTAATAATTTTACTAGCATAAATCCAATATGCTAGCACAATAAGGGTTATATGGGTACTCCATATAACCCTTTTTTATTGGGCATGGATTATGTGTTCAGAAGTATTTATACGAGTGTATACGCCCCGCAATCAAGTAGATTTATATAGGAGGTTTGCATTATGATATATTGTGAGCGTAGAGAAGAAGGTAGGTATTTAATCTACGATTCAGAGAGTAGAATTAAAGCTAGTCAGCTAACGCCAGAAGCACTAGAAGCTTTAGGAGGACCTAATAAGGTTTCACTAAAACTTCATGAACCAACAGGTTTAGTATTACCTCTCTTTAAAAGAATACCTGTAAGCCAAATAGGTAACACGAGAGATTTACCAAACTGGTTCCAAATTATGAGACAAAACCCAGAGCGAGCAGAGGAAGCTATTGGTAAGTTAGAACAAATGCTAACTGCTGTTGGGGTAGAATATACAGACGAAGATATAAGAGAAATAGTTTATACGCCTTTAGAATGTATGTCTCCAGAATTATTGGGAGGATTAGACCGAGAATTATTGGAGTACGTAGATGGCGATTTAGCTGTATCTCGAATTATCCAAAGTAGAATTTTAGTTGATGATGTAAAGTATAGTCACGATAATGTAACTCGAAGTGGAATCAGTACTAATGATGCGCCTATCGGTTTACGATTACCAGACTCTGACATCATTGTTAGTCACGTGTTAGGAGAGCCTTACCAAACAACAGGATACGAATCTACGTTTAACGTATACCCTAATTCTCCTTACAAACAATATCCGAATCGCTTGTACAAGCTTCGTCATATTGAGCCTATCTTGGCTACAACTAATCCTACGGTTAGAAAACAAAAAGTACAAGAAGCTATAGATTACTTTGAAACTACATTTAAAAAGAAATTAAGTGCACAAGAAGTACGTAATATAACTGCCTTTGAAGCTATTCCTATTGAGCATGTAATAGGTAATGCTGACAATGATACAGTAGAAATCTACTCTAACGAGCAACCTTTCTACGAAAACTTAATTGACTTCATTAAATACCATATTCATAAGTTCAATAAAGAAGTTATGATTGCAGATTCTGAAGAAGCTATTCAAGCTAAATCTGACGAGGATTTCCGTACAGGCAATCTACCTGTACGATTAATCGAATATTTAACTCAAATCTTAGATGACGTACTGCGAGCTAACTTCTATCACACAGGGAACTTCAACTACATAGTTGGTGACCTTGATGCAAAAGAAGATGACGATGACGACTCTATCTATGAAAAAGGGTCAGATGCTTCAGAAAAAGATACAATGGAAATTGGGGTTACTAAACAAAATCATACTGATGCCGACTTAGATAAACGTGCCGCTGAGTACTTATTGTTTAGCGGAAAGAATCACACAGCTAGCGTATGGGCAGAAGGTATTGTTAAGTTAATGCGTTGGGGAGACCGTAAAGTTCGAAACCTAAATGTTGGTGTTAATAATACTCAATACTTAGATTTAAAAACTATGGCTCTTGTAACACAAGACTTAGCTGACCTATCACAATTTGAAGTAGACGCTGACGAGCAAGGAAGAACGCTTGATGCATTAGCTGTAAGTTTCTACGACTTCAAACCGGAAGGCTCTAAACGTGCTTCTTCTTATCCATTTATTGTTTATGGAAAAGAGTACGGTTTTGTACCTAGTGATGATGAAGAATACAGTGTCTCTTATGTAACAACTTTATTCGACATTGTTCAGTCTTATTTAAAGCAACAGCCTAGCGTGTACTACTTAGCATTTGATGGTGAGAAGTTCTATCGCGATGGTGGAGACAGTAAAGAGATTGATGTGGTGTATGTAGAGTTACAACATTTAATCGATAACAAACCAAAGATTAAAGTATCTGACGAACTTATGGATTATGCTATCGACAATAATGTAGTATTAATGCAAGGTAATGCTTATAGCTTACTTAATGCTGAAGCACTAGAATACTACATGTCTGATGAACCTCTTTTAGAGCGTTTAGCTGAAACACCTAAACCAATGCGTTCAAATGTTATCCAAGGTGGTTTACTAAAAATCTTCCAAGAAGGCGCATCTGATTACGGTGCAGGTTCAGGAGAAGAAGACTTAGTAGATTTACTAAACTGGTATTACAAAGAAGTTTATCCAACGCATTTAGAAGGATACAATAAACTGTTTGGTTTTGCAAGTGCAGGTACTGCTAACCCTAACATCAATGTAGTAAACTTAAAAGCTTCTCACTTATTCATGGATGCAGAACAACCGCAACAAGCAGAGGAGCCACAAGAGGAGAGATTAGAATTTATGTACCCAATTTATAATGGACCAGAATTAACATACAACAAAATTTTACGTAGCCCTAAAGACCCAACTCCTATTGGAGCTTGCGCTATCTTACCAGATAAGAGCCTTGTATTCGCAGGTTTAGATGAAGTAACTTCATTCGCTATTGATGGCGCTCCAGTTAATACTGCAAGCGTAATTGTAAAAATGCTTGAAGTAACTTTAGGTGCTGATACTTCGAATGGTTATGTGACTCCTCACCAAGTCAAGTCTCCGGATAGTATCTTCAAAATCTATCGTGCATTAGCAGGTAAATAGTACACTTAACAGTCTAGCTTAGAAATTAAGCTAGACTGTTTTCATACATATAATATTACATAGATTGAGTTACAAGTAAAGTAAGGAATAAAAAAGAGGAGTGATAATAGTGCAAGATAATAGCGTAGCAGAAAAGTTACGATTAATAGTGAAGAACTATTTTCCTTTAATCAAATCAATACGGTTACTAGAGAACGATGTTTTTGTTTATAGTAACGTGGATGAAGCATCTCAGCTAGCATCAGTTTGTCAAGAAATTACAAACGTGGTAGGTAGACAGAAAAATGTTATAAGTGTTAATAGTAATTAATTTAATACCTGAGGGGGAATTATATAATGTGTGATTTAAAAATAACTAATACTGTAGCTTGTTTCTTAGAATCAGTTAGTAAAGCGCGTGGTGTTTCAGAGGAAGTTTTATTACAAGAGCTCTTAGAAAAAGAAGTAAGAAGTCCTGAGTTTAAAGAAATTGTCGAGTATAAGTTAAAGAAGACAGGATTCATTTCTATGGAAGAAGAAATAAGAAATCTTGTTCACTCTGAATATCGTAAGTTCGTAAGAGCAATTAACGCCGGTGATAAATTAGCAGCAACTATGTTCGATGATGTTTGCGTGGCAGTTGCAGAAGAATTAGAATCTTATTTTAATGGAATAACAGGATTAACAGTTGTAGACCTTGGTATGATGTATCCTGATATTAGCAAAATTATTAGTTATGAAGTTGCTAAAATTATGACCGAATACCACAAATTAAATAAAGACGAAATACTTGAAGGTATGAAAAAAGTACTTAGAGATACTTCAAATCTAAAGCTATTACAATTTGAAGATGGTCCAGAGCCTTTACTTATCTACCAAACTCGAAATAATTATTCTGTCTACATTGATGATGTTGTAGATAGAATAGCATTAATATTTGGGTTTACTAAACGAGAAAAGCTTATTGCCGCTAGAGCACTTACAAATGGCTCGTTAGCTTCTAATGACTTAAGCTATACTGTAAGTAAGGAATAGGAGTGCAGTTATGGAACAATACAAAATAGTAGTAAAGCTTAAAGAAGGTACACAAGAGATTGTACACGAGAATTTAACATATAGTGAGATGCTTGCGTACTATAAGAAATACCAATTAGAAGCTGTTAAGAAACCTTTAGGGATGACTGTTTGGCATTTAGAATCTTCAGAATCTGAATGGGTCAAAGAAACAGTATTTGAAAATGGGTTCATCGTGGAAGCATTCGGAGTTAAAAGACAACAAGCTTTAGCACATTAACTAATAAAACAGACCCTTTTGTCCTACGACTCGAGGGTCTTTTTACTTGTGTCTTACCGATACCATATATGTACAAGAAATAGGTAAATATAAATAAATGAATATGTAAAGTAAAATAAATAAATTTAGCGGACTTACCAACAGAGGAGCGGGTAATAGAAAACTAAAACCGACGATTCAAGTAAGCAAATAAACAATGGGAGTGTTGAGTATGTTAATGGATAAAACAACTTATACTAAAAAAGAAGGAGCTAACAAATTGGTAATTGATGCGAATAAATTAGCTGAGATGCAGGATGTTTTAGACAATGCGGAATCATGTATTAAGTCAATTTTATTTAAAGACAACTCTGTTTGGGTATGTTCTTCTGAATTCGATTTAGATGCAATGGGTGAAGTTTGTGAGCAAGTTTATGAAATATTTGGTATAGATGATGAGACAGATGATGCCGGATTTGTACCCATAGATAATGATAATTACATGCGGGAATTGGGAGGGTACTTCGTTGAGCGAGGAATACAGAAAGTTTAAGAATAATATAAGCACCCGGGGTTTGTTCTCTAACCCCAATTTTTCCTTATGTTATGAATACATATACAAGGTAGAGTCTATAAAAGTTTATCTACATTTATTCTCTCCAGAATCAGTAAAGAGAACTTTAATGGAAAATCTAAGAGAGCTTAAACGAGAGACTTCCTTCGAGATAAGTAACAGTAGGTTAAAAATGATTAAATCTTTAAGAGATGATTTAGCTCATAAGTACGATGTAATTGTGGGTACTGTAGAATCTCCCAGTTATTTAAGGAGCATGCTAAAAGAAATAAACGAATTCCATGATGCTTGTATGCTACACTACGAGTTCAATTGTATAGACATTAAGTGGACAGAAGAAATTCCAATGAAAGAATTTAAGCAGTCTAGCATCTTCACAAAAAGTAACAAACAAGAATAACAACACAGGAGCTGATATTAATGGAAACTACTTACTATGATATTTTAGGTTTAGAACGAGATGCAAGTACAGATGATATTAAAAAGGCTTATAGAAGTTTAGCTAAAAAATATCACCCAGACATAAATCCAGATTTTGATGCACACGAGAAATTCCAAGAAATAAGTAAAGCTTACGAAGTCTTAAGTGATGCTAATAGTAAAGCAGCGTACGATGAAGAGTTAGCAAAAACATCTGGCGGTGAAGCAGGTGGAACACAAACTAGTTACTCTAGCATATTCAACACTCACAAAGATTTAAAAGAAGCTATGAAAGGTGCTAACAGAGAAGCGTCTATTACTATCTCTGATGCTGAAGCTTATAGAGGTACAAATCGTTTAGTAAGTATCGAAGTTGAGGACACTTGTAAACCATGTAAAGGTCGTGGTGTAATAGTAGCTGACGACCAAATTTGTCGTACATGTAACGGTACAAAGAAAATTACAATTGAAACAACTAACCCATTTGGAGCAAAACACAAGACAGTCAAGACTTGTCCTGATTGCAGAAACAAAGAAACTGGAGAAGTTAAATGTGTGGACTGTAAAGGAACTGGTCGCTCTGTAGAAACAATAGAAGTGCCTGTACAAATACCAGCCCGTATACCTAACAACACAAAAGTACGTGTAACTGGTTTCGGTCATCCTGGTCAAAACGGTGGAGAACACGGTGACCTAATTGTTTTAGTAAAGGTTCAGCAAAGTGATAAATACCACGTAGTAGGAATCGACTTAATCTTCGATTTAGATGTTACTTATACACAACTTTTATTGGGAGATAAGATAACAGTTAATACTCCAGACGGAGAAGAAACAGTAACAATTCCTCCTAGAACCAAACCATACTCTGAAATACTTGTGCGTGGTAAAGGTCTAATGGACACTAAGAACAACTCAATGGGCGATGTAATCTTTAAGCTGAATTTAAAGATGCCAGAAGTTATCACTCCAGAACAAGAACAATTGTTAAGAGCTCTTAACATATAAACAGTAGGGGGCATTTTATGTTAGAAATAGGTAGAGAACAGATGCAAGCACAAGTAGAAGAAATAGTTAAACTTAGTCAGAGTCCCTCAATAATTTACTTCGATGAATTTGTAAGAAGTCTGTCTCCACTTTACAACAGTGCGGAAATGCCCGACAGAGTATTGGTAGCGAAGGACGAAGATGCTTTATTGGCGGGAGATTATGAACCGGCTTTCGTAGTAAACATAAAAGATAACATTGACCTGTTAGAATACAAAGGATTAAAGATGTGGCGTAACCTTAGTAATGACCAACTATCTTTACATGGACTAGGATTAATAGAAGGGAATAAATCTGCCCCAAGTAGGTTTACTCTATTCGATACAAACCCCCATGGAAACGTTGGAGGAGCTACTGGTCACGGTAAGTCAGTATTAGCCAATGGTATTATTGTCTCGGCTTCTTTAGTTCATCCACCTTGGTTAGTACAGTTTTATTTAAGTGACCCTAAAATCACAGAGATGAAACCTTATGCCACTTCTCCATTTAAACTACCACATGTTAATGCAGTAGCCGCAACAGAAGACCCTGAATATGCTATATCAGTATTAGAGTATATTCTAGGGATAATGGACAAGCGTGCTTCTATCTTTGATAACGTTCGAGTTAAGAACATAGATGGATTTAACAAAGCAGGTATAGGTTTAACAGAAGAAGAAAAGGCTGAAGGTAAACAAGGAATACAAATGCCTATGATGGTTTTAGTGCTGGACGAGTTAAAAGCCATGTTACAAACTGCAGGTCGCAGAGCAGCTCACGTAGATAAATTAATACAAGCCTTCGTAGCAAAAGCACGTTTCGCAGGCGGTCGTTGTCTAATGTTATCTCAAGGTGTAGTAACAGAACTAGACCCTGCTACAATGAAGAACGTAAACGTTCGTATAGCCTTAGGTTGCGTTCCTGCAGAATCAGAAGCCTTAGTTGGTAATCCCGGTGCTTCTGTTAATCTAGGTTCAATGGGTAAAATTACTTTTAATAATTCACCACAAAAAGATTTAAAAGATAACGTGTATTTAACATCACCTTTCTTACCAGATAAAGCTAATGCTCATACAAATACTATTTATGATATTTTCGAACATCAGCAAAAGGTATGGGAACAATTAACTTATCCTGGTGCTAGGGTTTCTCCTTTATCCTTCTTTGACCAGACAGCTCCATTAACTAAGGAACAGTTTGCAGAAGAGATAAAAGGTAAAGTTTCAACAGACCGAATATTCATGGGAGAGCCTGGTTACATAAATAAAAGCGATTATAAAATGTCTTATACTAGCTTTGACCCTATGGATAAATACAGTGATAATTTAGGTAACAACTTGTTATTCATTTCTAAGCATGCAAGGGAACGATTAAACTTCTTAGCAACTCTACTTCTAAACTTTGACGAGTTAAGAGAAAGTAGAGATTTAGATATACGAATCTACTCTCCTTTAAATGACAACAATAAAACTATTGAAAGCCTAGGTTACAAAGTAGACGGTTACTATGAGAGTGCTGATGTAGCTGACGCTTTCTTTAGAAATGTACAGCAGGCTTACCTAAAAATCCTTGCTATAAAAACTGATGAAATGGTTTTCGCAGGAAGAGACCCAGAACATAATAAATTGTTCGATGGAATCATAAGTGAGTTAGAAAAGAAAATGGGTAGAATTAATGCTATTATGAAAAGAAGAATTAATGCATTCTTGACACAACTGCAAGAACAACTACCTCAACAAATATTTTCATTATCTGGTCCACTAGATGCTCGTGGTAAAAGTAAGGGAGATTATTTAAATTACGCTATGCATCTAACTTACTTCTATGAAGACTTTGGTTGTAAGTCTCAACAGATGACAGCCTTAAATACTCCTATTGACATTCGAGTATTCTTTAACTTCCATATGATTCATGGTACTGAGACTAAAACAAACAGAGCATTAGATGTATGGATGAACGTAGTAAAAATGGCTCCAGTATACGGAGTACATTTTATAATTATAACACAGGACTTAAGAGCGTGTGGTTCTTCATTAAATGGAGTGTTTAATAAAATTGTTTATTACTATCCTGAAAATAATAGTATAGCGCAACACAAACTATCAGATGATTACCCGTCGAGCACTTTGGAATGTGTTTATATTTATGCAGACAAAACTCTCACTAGCAACATATGCGTAAAAGTAAAAAAGGTCGAAATGCTCGACTAGGGGGTATTATTAATGTTTCAAGTTGGGTTGCATGAAAAAACACCTTATGACAAATTCAAAGCTTATTTAGAAGAAGGGAACTGGATTTATGTAGATGAGAAAAGATTACAGGAAGCAGTAAAAATTATTTCTCATAAAGCCCGTTCTAGATATGACCAATTAATAATTGCTATATATGGTGTTCGTTATACTAAGTTACACACAATTACGAAACATGATATTATAGATTATTTAATTGAAACAGGAGTGCCTGAAAGTTATTTCTGTAAACGTGGTTCTTATGAGCCTGTATATTACAATGAAAAAGTACGTACAAAAATATTAGTAAATGGTTACGCAGGTGACGTATTCTGGTTATATGAAAGTTTTAATAAGCTAACAAAGATGGCTAATTATATCAGAAGTATTATCAATAGGCATTCTCATACTCCACGAGAAGTTGGTAACAACGGTGAGAGTTTGGTTAAAATTCCTTACACTGTTAAGCCTACAAAGAATCTAAGGTTCTCTACTGCGGATGAAAATACAATAGGTTTCTATGGTGAACTACGTTCTGCCTTTTGTGCACCAGAGGGCTATCACATTTTAAGTTGTGACTTCCCTCAGATAGATGCTCGTGCCGCTTTAAACATGTATTTAAAGAATGATTATCTGGATAAGTTAACAGAAAAAGTTGATGACACTTATTTACTATTTAAAGAGTATGCGCGTTACATAGGTCATCAACATGATTTAAAAGACTTAGAAAATGCGACTAACTTAAATTATTATTCTGATACAAAAGAAATAGAAAGACGTGTTGCTGAATACAAAGATGAAGTGCTTCCATTCAAACATAAAGACATTCGTGACATCTATAAAGTAACAGCTTTAAAAACAGCTTACTATTCTAGACACTCTACTATTCCTGCAGAGAATAAAGCAATGAGAGATTTAACATTAATGTATGAAAGTACAGAACGATACAAACGTATCCTAGCTATGTCTCAACTTATGTTTAATTTAAACATTCCAATTGAGGTTACGTCTCGTTGGGGTCACAAACGTTTAATCGTTGAAAAAGATTTACGTGCTACTCTATCTTCTGTGTTCAATGCTCCAATTCAAACTACATCATCAGAAGCTATTATCTTCTACGTAGTGCATTTCTTAGACTACTTTAGAGATAAAGGTTACGGGGTCGAAGATGTTCGTATCTGCTTAAACCGACATGATGAGCCTATCTTATACATCAAGAAAGAATTGTTTAAAGAACATATTCATTTCATTGCAAGTATGAGAACGTATCTAGTTGAAGGTTGGGCTCCTATGACTCTTGACATGTTCGTTGGAGATTACTATAAAGAGAACTTAGATGAGTCTGCAAAGTTACTTGAAGCTATACCGTTAGATACTGATAAGGCTTTAAAAGAAGCCGAGAAGTTTAAAGACCAAGAGGAACCATACGCTTTAATTGAACCAGAAATCATTAGCATTGCACATCGCAAAATGACTGATGGAACAATGCGTGTAGCTTTCGTATGGAATACAGGTACCTATCCTAAAGACTTAATCTTAGATAAGGACTATGAGGATAGACGTAAATTCAAACTAAAAATACTTTCGTTTAATACTCAAGAATACAATATGACTTATGATTTGTTACAACAAATAACTAATTCATTTTCTAATATGATTGACTCTGAAAACTCTTTATTAGTATTAGCACCATACGGATTTAATAAAGATGTGTTACTAGATAAACGTACCGCTTATTTCAGAACAGCAGGTGGAACTATAGCACATACTTTAGCTCAAGCCGCTTTGATTGCTGTAGCTAAAAAAGAAGAACCTCATACTCTAGGTGAGAACGACCAACAGTATTTAGATTATCTAGAACAAAATAAACACAGGTTTACTGTATGAGTGTACCTCGAGTTATTCTGGAAGCTCAGAAATATCGAGAGGATATTGTCGGTGAGCAATGCGATGATATGGAAGAAGTGGATTATGATGAAGATGAAGATGGTGAGTACAGTGCTGAATTAGATTTAGAATTATCTGAATCTCACAAAGGAGTTAAGGCAAGAGCAAATTATGCCTTACTCCAACTGTACAACCAAAAAGGTTATGACGTATTTAAGAGAACGTGTATACAAATGAAAAGTAATAAATGGTTTGATAAAAGTGAATATGGGTTCTTTAAAGGTGAATGTGCTGAAGTATTTCTGTACGCTACCATATTAGAATTTATAAACAAATTTAACCTGCCGTGG
>Ga0233373_1000050_pt1 | contig 16643 bp, 15 predicted proteins | sample ElkDunMinimDraft_5_FD_180685 | JGI IMG/M metagenome (GOLD analysis project Ga0233373, IMG submission 180685) | Fecal eukaryotic communites from dung pellets of Tule Elk in California, USA - Elk Dung E0 | ecosystem: Host-associated > Mammals > Digestive system > Large intestine > Fecal | place...
GCTGAAAGACCAGCCTTGATTGTAAGGTTTGCTGAGAAATTGTATGAATACTCAAGCTTTGTCATCTTACCATCAGCAACTGTTGCTGTGAAAAGGATTGCGCTATATGTTGCAGAAGAACTACCTGCTTCAACCTTAACAGCATCACCTACTGCACCTGCAATACTTTCGTTAACTTCAGCAAATGTGATGTAGTCGTTTGTAGCATGAGCCAAAGCACTATTTTCATCAGGAGTTACAGTCTTTACAATCTGAATCATATATTTGTTGCCATCAACCTTTGCGCCCTGAACATCACTATCTGTAAGAGCCATAGCCTTAATCATATATTTTTCATCAAGACCTTCGTCACCCTTACCGTTTGTAACTTTTGCATCAACAGGCTTATTAAGACCAAGGAAACCACCAACAACTGAGTTCAAGCTTGCGTTTTCATCAACACCCTTGATGATACCATCAAGAATACCTGTAAGAGAACCAACATCAATGTTCTTTGTGAAGTTACCTTCTCTGTGAATTGTGTATGAACCCTTTGAAGCCTTTGCAGTTTCATCATTAAAGAACTTGATAATGTCTGCCTTTGAAGGACCTGACTGCTGAGGTTTGTCTGTGTTAGTGTTGTTATTATTGTTTGTGTTGTTGTTTGATGAGCTATCATTATTTGATGCATTATTGTTTGAAGCATCATTATTTGATGAACTATCATTGTTTGATGAGCTGTCGTTGTTTGAAACATCATTGCTTGATGAATCATCAGCGAACATATCGCCATCATCTTCACTATCGTCAACATTGTTGTCAACGTTAGCATCGTTATTTACTGATGTATCTGCACCTGCAAGAGCAGTATCAGCCTGATTCTTACCAAGAGCTACAACACCGAATGTAAGAACTGCAGCAAGAACGATTGCCCAGAATTTTGTCCAGTTTTCAGACTTCTTAGCCTTTTTAAGAGCTTTGATTTCAGCCTGTTCGGGAGTTAAAGTTTTCTTTGCCATAATTTATTCTCCTTTCACGTTACGAAAAAACAATTAGAATGTATAAGTTGTGTTAACTTCCATTGAACCTGAACCGTCAATAGCCACACCAACTTTAAGCTTCATTACAGCGTCTGCCTTGTAGCTCATTTTAAGGTTCTTAAGGTTTCCGTCTTCAATTGTTGCTACGAACAAAATGCTGTTGTATGAAACGTTTGCTGACTCAACTGTAATTGCCTCTGTAATGCTACCGATTGCTGATTTAACCTGTGACTCTGTAATAAAGTCATTTGTAGCCTTATGCATTGCATTGCCGTTATCTTTCTGTGGGTCTTTAATCTTTGCAAGTGCAAAAGTATATACATTGCCTTCAATCTTTGCGTTTGAAATATCGCTTGCTGAAAGGTTCATTGCTTTAAGCATATAATCTTTTTCTTCATTTGTAAGTTCAGCCATAGTGCCGTCGCTACCATATCTCTGACCTACGCCATTTGTAACCTTGATTTTCTTTGTACCTACACCAAGGAAACCACCAACAACTGAATCAAGTGATGCATTTTCATCAACACCAGTAATAACACCGTTAAGAACACTTGTTGCGTCGCCGCCGAACATTGTTACCTTAATGCCCTTGCCTTCCTGGTACTTACAAATTCTTTCCATTTCATAGCTGCCCTTTGCAGCTTTTGCTGTTGCAGCATTCATTGCTTCTGCAACTGTTTTCTTTACATCACCTGTAGGCTTGCTTGTATCACCTGATGGTTTACTTGAATCGCCTGATGGTTTGCTTGAATCGCCAGATGGTGTTGAACTATCACCAGAAGGTGTTGAGCTATCACCAGAAGGTGTGCTACTATCGCCAGAAGGTGTTGATGAACCACTTTCACCGAATGCGCCGCCAAAATCGTCATCACTGTCACCGTCAACTGATTCTCCACCTGACTGCTGACCGCCATCCTGAACTGTACCTGCGGGAGCTGTTACAGGAGTAAATGCGATTGTTGCAAGTGAATAAGCCATTGCGATTGCAAGGAAAAATGCTAATGCTTTTGTAAATGTTCCAAAGAAGAGCTTTCTTTTTGCGGATTTTTTCTCCATCTTAGCCTTAACTTCTTCGGGTGTTAAAACCTTTTTTGCCATTTTTAGGTTCCCCTTTCAATGTTTTATGTTACATACACACACTTAATTTACACCAAAACAAGTAAAATGTCAATGAAAATTTATCTGTTTTTTAAAATCTTTTGATAAATGGCACTCATTGGCAGTCCCACCACATTAAAATAGTCGCCCTGAATACCACTTATGAACTTAGATGCGAACCCTTGAATCCCGTATGCACCCGCTTTGTCATATGGTTCATCAGTATTTATATAGGTATTTATTTCATCATCGGTGAGATTAAAAAACTCAACCTTTGTTTCTTCTGCGAAAGTCATTGAAAACCCTTCGCCGATTGCACAAACACCCGTAAAAACCGAATGAACTCTGCCCGAAAGACTTTTAATCATATTGAACGCATCTTGCTTATCTTTAGGTTTGCCAAGAATTTTATCATCAAGCACAACTATTGTGTCCGCACCAAGTACGGTTTCATCTTTTTCACGACTTACCGCCATAGCCTTTCTTGCTGCAAGAAAAACAACTGCATCTTCTGGCTTTGTGCCTTCAGGAATTGTTTCGTCAGCATCTGCAACACGGACTGTAAAATCAATACCTGCATTTTTGAGAATTTCACTTCTTCTCGGTGATTTTGATGCGAGAACTAATTTCATATTTTACCCTCGTTTTTTAGTTGATTTATTTTTAAAATCATTGTTTGTGTTTTGCTGTCGGGTAATTCGCCATTCATTACCATTTCAACCGCTTTTTCAAGAGAAATTTTATAAACCTCCAAGAATTCATCTTCGTCAGGATTCTGTTCGCCGAATTCCAACTCTGTTGCAAGATACATATGAATAATCTCACCACAATAGCCCGGTGTAGGATAAAGTCTGCCCAAAGAGATATATTTATTTGCAACCGCACCAGTTTCTTCTTTGAGTTCTCTTTTTCCCGCTTCGAATGGGTCTTCACCTTTTTCGAGTTTTCCTGCAGGAAGTTCAGTCACAACCTCCATATATGGATAACGGAATTGCTTTACAAAATACAAATTATAATCGTCGTCAAGCGGTGCTACACATACGCCCCCATTATGCTCAACAACTTCTCGTTTTGCCACTGTTCCGTTGGGCAAAAGTGCATCGTCAACACGCATATTCACAATTCTGCCTTGAAACTTATATTCATAACTTATCTGTTTTTCTGTCAAATCCATTTTATTCACCATATTTCTTTATAAGGTCCTTATAGTGTCTGCCCTTTTCTTCAAAGTTTTTGTATTCATTATAACTTGATGCGGCAGGTGACAAAATACAAATTCCTTTTGTTTTCTCATAAGCCGATTTTACTGCTTCTTCAAGATTTTCGGCCTTAATAAGAGTTTTATTGGTGCCATTCGCAATCATCATATCAATAATTTTATGACCCGTAGTCTTTGTGCCAATAATTACACTCAAACCGCTATTTTCAAGGTCAACAGCAAAATCCGTATAATCAATGCCCCTATCCTTGCCACCAATAATAAGTGTATTAGCTTTGATTGCATTCACAGCACACATTACCGCATGTGGAATTGTTGCAATACAGTCATTATAGAAAGTTACACCTTTGTATGTGCCCACATTTTCCATTCTGTGTTCAATACCCTCAAAATCATCAATGGCTTTTTTTGCATCTTCTGCAGTTACACCAAATTGGGATGCTGCAGTAAAAGCATAAAGCACATCATGACGATTGTGCTCACCCGCAAGATGAATATTATTGATTTCAAAAGGCAAATATGCATCTTTATTTATGGCAATCGCCTTTGATTTCACCGTCTTCAAATCAAGATAAGGGTCAATCCCTTGTGTACCATTATATATAAATGTATTATTTTCATTTTGATGACGCACTATATTTAGTTTTGCGTTCACATACCCCGTCATTCCGCCCTTATAATGTTCAAGATGTTCTTCATATATATTTGTAAGAATTGAAACATCGGGTGAGCTACGGGTAAATTCAAGCTGATGGGACGACATTTCAATAACCGCAATTTTATCCTCTGTCATTTCTTCAATGTAATCGAGTACAGGAAGACCCATATTACCCATAAGTTCGCAATCCACACCACCTGCACAAAGCATTTTGTAAGTAAGTGTTGAGGTTGTTGTTTTGCCCTTTGAACCAGTTACACCAATTTTCTTGCAAGGTGCATATTTTATAAATAAATCTGTCTGGCAAGTTACATAAGTATTATCAGGAATGTCAACATTCACAAAAGAAATTCCAGGACTTTTCATAACCACGTCAAATTTTTCGATATGTGAAAGATAGTCCTCGCCACAGTAATATTCAACATTGGTGTCGTCAATTTTCTGTTCTCGTCCGTCGCCGATACCAAGCATTTTTTCAGGCAGATATTTCCTTATATAATTGTATGTGCTTTTTCCCTCTCTGCCAAATCCGAGAATAAGCACTGTTTTATCTTTTAAAAATTCAATTATGGGAGGTAACATAATAAACATCTCCTTAAATTTCGCATACAAAATTATTATACAATCACTTATTTGAAAAATCAACAGAATTTGGTCATATAGATAATTAAAAATATCTTGAAAACTTGCAAAAACATAGTTGCATTGTTTAGTCAATTATGCTATAATTCCTTTAACGTGTTGAAAAAATCTATGTATTTTTCACATAAAAGGCATACTTAGGAAAGGGAGGGATGCTTTTATGAAAGCTTATACCTCAAATAACATCAGAAATATTGCTGTGTTAGGTCACGGCGGAAAAGGAAAAACTACTCTTTGTGAAGCAATGCTTTATTTAGCAGGTGCTACTGACAGACTTGGTAAAGTTGCAGACGGAAATACAGTTCTCGACTTTGACGCAGAAGAAAAAAGAAGAAAGTCATCAGTTTCATCAGCAATGGCTGCTATTGAATGGGATAATACAAAGTTAAATATTATTGACGCTCCCGGTCTTTTTGACTTTGAGAACGGCAGTGCTGAAGCAGTTCGTGCAGCAGAAGCAGTTCTTATCGTTACAAGTGCTGGTTCAGGTGTTGACGTTGGTACAGAAAAAGCATTCAAGGCTGCAGAGAAACGCGGTCTTGCAAAATTCTTTGCTATTACAAAGACAGACTCTGACCACAGAAGTTTCTACAAGACTTTTGAAGCTCTTAAAGAAGTTTACGGCAACAAACTCTGTCCAACAATTATTCCTTATATGGAAGGTAATATCACAAAATCATATGTTAACCTTATGACAGGTATGGCTTATGAATATGACGCAGATGGCAAGGCAACAAAAGTTCCAATGCCTAACGACCCTGTAATTGAAGAAATGACTTCAGCATTTATGGAAGCAGTTGCTACAACTGACGATGAACTTATGGAAAAATTCTTCGAGGGTGAAGCATTTACTCCCGACGAAATCCTTAAGGGTCTTTGCACAGGTATTTTTGACGGCTCAATCTACCCCGTTTATGCAGTTGCAGGTCTTACTGGTGCAGGTGTTGACCAGCTTCTTTACAACCTTGCTTGGTCAGTTCCAGGTGCTTACGGTTATGCAGGTGAAACCGCAAAGAACGAAGCAGGTGAAGACGTTATTCTTCCTTGTGACATCAATGGCCCTCTTGCTGCAGTTTGCTTCAAGACAGTTGCTGACCCATTTGTTGGTAAGATGTCATTCTTCAAGGTAGTTTCTGGTAAGCTCACTCCTGATACTCAGGCTTATAATGTTCGTACAGGCGAAACAGAAAAGATGGGTAAAATTGTTACTGTTAAGGGCGGCAAACAGGAAGACTCAAAAGAAATCATCGCCGGTGATATCGGTGTTGTTACAAAGCTTGCAGGTGTTAAGACAGGTGATACACTCTGTGACGCAAAGAATATTGTGATTCTTGATGGCGTTGATGCTCCAAAGCCTTGTCTTTCAATGGCAGTTAATGTTCGCAAAAAGGGCGAAGAAGAAAAGGTTGCACAGGGACTTTTCAGACTTATGGAAGAAGACCCATCAATCGCTTTTGCTATCAATAAAGAAACAAAAGAGCAGGTTCTTTCAGGTCTCGGCGAACAGCATCTTGATGTTATCGTTTCAAAACTTAAGAATAAATTTGGTGTTGAAGTTGACTTGAGTGTTCCTAAGGTTGCTTACAGAGAAACAATCAGGAAATCTGCTGAAGCACAGGGTAAACACAAGAAACAGTCGGGTGGTCACGGTCAGTTCGGTGATGTACATATCCGTTTTGAGCCTTGCGACAGTGATGAACTTGTATTTGCTGAAGAAGTTTTCGGTGGTGCAGTTCCAAAGAACTTCTTCCCTGCAGTTGAAAAAGGTCTTCGTGATTGCGTTCTCAAGGGCGTTCTTGCAGGATATCCAATGGTAGGCGTTAAAGCTACTCTTTATGATGGTTCTTACCACCCAGTTGACTCATCAGAAATGGCTTTCAAGATGGCTGCATCTCTCGCTTACAAGGCAGGTATTCCAAAGGCTGACCCAACAATTCTTGAACCCGTTGGTACTCTTGTTGCATGTATGCCTGACGATAACCTTGGCGATATTATGGGCGATATTACAAAACGTCGTGGTCGTGTTCTTGGTATGGGTCCTGCAGATGAACCAAAAATGCAGGAAATTACCGCTGAAGTTCCAATGGCTGAAATGGGTGACTTTACAACAGTTCTCCGTTCAGTAACAGCAGGTCGCGGTTCATTCACATTCGAGTTCACTCGTTATGAACAAGCTCCTCAGAACATTGTCGAAAAGGTTATTGCAGAAGCAAAAGTTGACGAAGAATAATCTAAACACAAAAAATTATGACCTATGGAAAAATCCATAGGTCATTTTTATTACTTTTCGTTTTATGAAGGTCTTGTCATATCTGAATCAACAATTGAACTTGCCTCAGTTGTTGTTTCGCTAGGTACAATACTTGGAGTTTCTGACTGTGGTTCAGTTGTAGTTGTAGTGGTAGTCGTTGTAGTTGTTGTGGTAGTGGTTGTCGTCTTTGACGGACGTTTATTTGAATCACTTGAATTATTTGTATTTTTCTTTGTAGTAGAAGTTGTCGTATCAGATGAAGTTTCTTCAGTAGAACTCTCTTCTTCAAAAAATTCTTCTGTTACACTTTCTTCAGTAGTTGTTTCAGTTGTTTTTTCGGTGATTTCCTGAATATCACCAACCTGCTCATAAACAGACTCATTACCACAAGCCACAAAAACAATTGCAAAAATAAGAACAAGCAATGCTACAATTATTTTTTTCATAACAAACTCCTTTATAAATCCATAATATTTCCATAAACTTGAACAACTTCAAGCTTGTCGCTGTGCAAAATTTCTTTTGGTGTGACAACCATTCCGCCATCCGAATCAATATCAATGCCCATATGCATATAAGCATACCACACAAAATGTGCACAATGTGTCGTAAAGGGCGTAGAGTCGAAGTCCTTGCCACCGATTACACCTGCGGAAAGCGCATAGTTTATACCAATCAGTTTTTCACTTGCGAACTGTGCTATTTCATTTTGCGTAGTTTCATCAACATCTTTAAGCCTGAGCACCGCTACGAGTGGAAACTCGTCCCATTCGTCAATCGTACCAAAATCTGACTTTTCACCAATCATCACCGCTTGTGCAGTAATGCCGTTTTCCGCATCAGTTACAATTGCCGCGTGGCCATGTCGCCAACCTAAAGAATGAATGCTCAACGTGACTATTATATCACCGTTTTCTAAATTTGCAAGTCCGGGATTTTGAAGTTCATCACCATTCTCGTTTGTTACAAATTCATGACAAGCGAAAATGCCCTCACGCACACAGGAATACTCCTTATCTTGTAGATAATACTGACGGTATTCTTCAATTGCCTGTACATTATCATTTTCTACCAAATATTCAACCGCACTTCTTCCTAACCCCGTCTGTGAAAAAATCAATTGATAATCTTCACTGGTAAGCATATCACCGTTAGTCAGTTTATTTTCCGTATTCTGCCAAATTTCATCACTCACCGCAACTGCATTTGCATATGCCTTTTGGTCTGTAAATTCGCTGAGAATAAAATTAACAACTTCAAATACAGCTAACACAATTAAAACTATTGAAAGAATTTTTACAAATCGATTGTATTTATACTTACTCACAAAAAGCCTCCCCTTGCAGAAAAGCTTTTATTCTTGACGCATCTTCATAGCCTTTTCGATAAAGTTTTTCTACACCATCACGAGGATGCTTAAGAGTTGTCACACCGCAACAATCATCCGGTGATAGAATCAGTACCCTACCCTCTTTTTCAAGCTTTCTTATATATTCAAGGTCTTGGTTATATTTGTCTATCATTGAATACATAAGCCTTGCGATTTCAGGATTTTTGTTCAAAATTGCATTGTACAAAAATTCAGGTGCTTTATGTGGTTTTTTATAATCTTTTGGTAAAGTGAGCGTAACGATTATCTTGTCGCACCCGTCATTGAGAGCCTTTCGCACCGGTATTGGGTCAGAAAGACCTCCGTCATAAAAGCTTATGCCATTCTTTTCAACCACAGGACAAGCTATTGGAATACAACTTGATGCCTTAAGCTCATAATAATCATTTCTAACAATGTTTTTATAATCAAGATATTTTGTTTCACCAGTCTGCGCATCAGTTGTTACAATATAAAAATCACAGGTATGCGAACGCATCACATCAAAATTAAGGGGGTCTTCACCACCATCTTTTGTGAGTGTGGTGTAAATGTAATCAAGGTCAAGATACTTTTTGTTTTTAACCCAGTTTTTAAAACTCATATATTCAGGTCTTGAAGAATAATCACGATAAAATCGTAATGTTCTTTCTCTGTGACCACCAAGATATGAAATTATATTCGCACTACCTGCAGAAACACCAAGGTAATATGGGAATTCTATGGCATTGTCAAGACAAAAATCAAGGACGCCCGCACCATATACCGCGCGCATACCACCGCCCACATCAATGTAACCGACCACAGAATTCACCTCGCAAATTAATTTTGAAAATAAATTTTACCATATATTTCTTATTATTGCAAATTTTGTAAGTTATTAAACACTATAATATTGTAAAAATAAAAATATAAAATAAAAAGTATTGGAATGATTGAATTATGTCAACAACAGATAAAGAATATAGCAAAATGGCGGACCGAGCATCACCAAATTCACCTAAATTAATGAACGGAATAAAAGCATTTATAATTGGCGGTGGAATTTGTACTTTTGGTCAGTTTCTCAACTTTATTTATGGAAAACTTGGGCTTAATCAAGATGAAATAAAAGCAATGACTCCAATTACACTTATTCTCATCACCGCAATTCTTACGGGAATAGGTGTATTTGACAAAATCGCAAAGCATGCGGGTGCGGGTACAATAGTACCCATCACTGGGTTTGCAAACTCCGTTGTTTCCCCCGCACTTGAATTTAAGGCAGAAGGATATGTTATGGGTGTTGGCGCAAACCTTTTCAAAATAGCAGGTCCAGTTATTGCATATGGAACATTTGCCGCAGTAATCTATGGTGCAATTTGTTATATTTTTAAATTATATTAAAAATGCTTGACCATTCGGTCAAGCATTTTCTTATATGTCTTTACTTCTTTCTATCGTCAGTCTTTTGCTGATAACATCATAAATATTATTGTGCATTTTCTGAATTACATTGGCATCTGCATTTGGATAAAAGTATTTTAAAGTCTGCCTTATATAATTTTCATTAAACAAGGAATATAGTGTTGACTCAAACAAATTCAATTCCTTTGTAGTGAATCTATCCGCAGCACTTGAATCAAGGGTATCGTCAGCATCCATCTCAAGTATTATTTTTGCAGTGTCATAAGACGTTGAAATATTTGTAGGATAATCAATAATATGAAGTTCATCGCCCTTCATCATATAATCAAAGTCAGCAGGACGGCTTCTCGCGGTGGCAATAGTCCCTTTTTTCAATTCTGCCTTTTTCTTTTTTATTTTTTCAAAGGTTTCATCATTAAGACGTTCAGGCAAAATAATATGCATAAAAATTTTGTTCTTGGGGATTTTGACAATTTTATCATCAAGACAAAAATCATCTTCAATATGCTCAAGTGTTCTGAATAAAAAGTTTGAAACATATCCGCATGCAGAAGACGCCGCCGCGCCAATAACTACCTGATGTAATTCATCACCTGTTGAAACAATATATTCATCTATTTGCTTAGCAACATCATCAGCACTATTTTTTATTCCAGTTTCTTTTTCATTGAAAACAATTCTTTTCAGTGCGAGGGAATTATTGACACCTGTTAGGTCATCAGGTAATCTTACATCCTTATCCGTCACAAGAATAGTCCTATTAAGCCCCAATGCCATTGAACATAAACCAATTTCAAAAAGCACATTATCACGCATTGTTTTAAACTGCGTTGTTTCTGTCCCCCTCGTCATAATAGTAACATCGTGGCCCTCACAAATTAAAACTGCATAATCAAATGTAGGAATTTTTTTAATGAGCATTGGCAAAAGTGCAATATGATTCATATCCTTAGCGTTTGCAAACAAATTTCTCCAAATTGAACATTTATAATTCCTTTCCGTCAGCACTTTACACACGTCGCTTACAATACCACTATTTTCACTGACTCCCGAGGAAAATATTACAATATTTTTGTTTTTCATTAAAAACACCATTCCTATACAAATTCAATATTGCTTTGAGAGAAATATTCCGTCACGTTCTTTCTTAAAACCGCTTTATCCTTTTTGGAAATCTGCAAACGATTAGGATAACTCCAACAATCATCTTCGCCGATTTCTACAGCATCGGTATTTTCCTCATCTTCAAATATCATATAAACTGCTAGTTTATCGTCCATTTTAATATAAAGGCTATCGTCAATGCGTTTTATTTCACCATTTGTCAACGTTTCACCCATTTTTTTGATTTCTTTTTCAATATCCTTGCCCGCATCTTTAAACTCTTTCAGCATTTCATACAAGGTCATTTGTGGAAGTTTCGGGTCGATTTTTTCATAGTCAAAACTATCATTATTCTCAAGCGGTAACTTGCCATTGAATACCATTTTTACAATGAGTTCCACCGTTCTGTTTCTTGTGGGTTTTGTGCTCATATAATAATCTTTCATACCATCAAAATAACATCGTTTCGCACTTAAATCCACCACACAAGGTAAAATTGCCATTTCATTGCAATTTCTTCTTTTTCTTGCAACAGAGGGTATCTGTACATCTATGTAATCAGCAATAATTATTATAGCTGCCGCAGTAGCCACTGGTGCATTCTTCTTTTCTTTTTCAAGAAAAAACATTTTTGATTTATCACATTTCATCTGACGCACAGTATTTCTTGCAGAACTCATTATTCTGTTGAAATTTTGCTCATCAAGATGCTCTGTGCGATAAACTAACACCATTTTTTCAATTGTCGCCCAATCCAATGTACCAGAATATTGTCTTTTATATCTTGCACACACAAACTCTTTTTCATCCTTTGAAATCTGTTTTTCAATGCCAAAAGAATTGCAATTTTTAATAATTTTGTCCGCAATTTTATCGGGTCTTTCTCCAGCTTTGCCCACAGAATACCAGAGTCGGTCTTTCTTCCAAAAATGCACAGTTTCAATAAAAATTTCTGCACCAAGTAATGTTGGAAACATTTTAAACAGAATAAAAACTGCTATTGCCAAAAGTCCCAACATCAATACAATTCCCAATCCATTTTGAAAAATTATAAAAGGAATAAAAGGAACAACTAGCAATGCAATTATAGGCGTAAGTAATACTATAAAGCACTTTAAAGTATCTTTAATCTTTATTTTCTTCATAGAGCACCTCACAAAAGAGTTTATATCATTTTAACATTTACCGTCTAATATGTAAACAAAAACGGACGATTTCTCGTCCGTTTTATCATATCATAATTCTGTTCACTTATTGTCCAAAGGGGTTAAGAAAATCACTGTAATCGTCATATCCATTAACTGGTTCTGATACATTCGCATCATCAACAAGTTTTACATCAACATCAAATGTTGAAATATTATATTGTGAGTCAACACGACAGATTGTGAGTGTCAGTGTGTCACCCACTTTACCATTTTCAATGATTTCAAGTAGCACATTATAAGTGTCGAGGTCTTTGCCATTAACTGCAATAATCATATCACCGCTCTTGATATCTTTGCCAATCAAGTCACTACCATTCATTATTGTATCAATCACAATTGACCCCGCAGGTAATTTGTTTGCTTTTACAATAATTGCGTATGTCTGATTTGATGTTGCCTCAACGAACTGAACACCAAGCACTGGGCGGTTTGAAACATAACCGTTTTTGATTAACTCATCAACAATTTCTTTAACTGTTGCGGATGGCACAGAAAATCCCATTCCCTCATATTCAGTAGATGCGATTTTTGATGAATTTACGCCAATAACCTGACCATAAGCATTCACAAGCGCACCACCTGAATTTCCGGGGTTAATAGGTGCTGTATGCTGAATACAAGCCACTTCGTAACCTACAGGACTATTTACGGGACGTCCAATTGCTGAAATCATACCGTCAGTAAACGAACCAAAGAACTGTGTTCCGCCGGGGTTACCAATTGCATATACATCATCGCCAACACTCACACTCTGAGAATCGGCAAACTCTGCTGCTTTCAGGTCTGTGGCATCTATTCTTAATAAACCAATATCTGTTTTGGAGTCAATGCCAACTACAGTACCGTCATACTGTGTACCGTCTGCAGTCTGAACAATTATACGACCATTTTTTACATCTATAACGTGAGCACAAGTGATAATATATGTTGCATTCTTATCACCGTTAAGACCCATTACAATACCCGTGCCCTCAGAATAAACCTGTTGTTGATTTCTTGTATAAACTAGAATACCAACAGAGCTTTCATGAACCTTTTTGTAAATTTGACCCGGTGTGAGCACTCCATCAATATTTTCCTCTTCTACACTACCGTTCGGTACTTCTGAAAATTCAACCTGAGAATCATCTGCAGGTGGCACTTTCCCATCCATATCTTTAAAAATAAGTGAAGAAAAAATACCTACAACGGCAACAAGAAATGCCAGAATAATTATAATGATTGCAATAATCAAGCCTTTTTTCTTGCCCTTTGACGGCTTCTTTTCTGCCTCAGGTTTCGGTTGACTATACCCATATGGTGTATACTGGTACTGTCCATTTGTCTGATATCCGCCATAATTTGAAGACGGATAATACCCATTCTGTCTGCTGTCAGGTTGTGAATAATCACTTTTGTTTGTATCGGCAGAATTGTTTACTGAATTATAGTTCGCCGATTCTTCATTGGTATTTATATCTCTTTCAAAGTTTTCATCCATAATGAAACCTCCGTAGGTTATTTTTTGCTTTTTGGTTTTTCATTAAAAAGCATTGAAAATCTTGTAAATTCGCCCTCAACACTTTCGGCAAAAATTTTACCGCCATGCATTTCAACAAGAGTTTTGCAGAGATAAAGTCCAAGACCTGCACTCTTAACATCGTAACTTCTTGATTTGTCAACTTTATAGAATCTTTCAAAAATTCTGCCGATTTCTTCAGAAGAAATTCCGTCACCCGTATTTTGAATTGATACATAAATCTGACCTTTATCATTCTCACCTGCAAATACGGTAATAACACCATTCTCGTTGGTGAATTTGACCGCATTATCAACAAGGTTATAAACCACCTGATAAATCATATCACGGTCCGCATAGAGCATTACCTGCTCCATTTCATCAAAGCCCTCAACTACAATGTTTTTCTTGTCAATCTCTTGTTCAAACGTCAACATACAGTTTATGAGCAACTGACTCACATCAAAATCCGTAGGTTTGAGTTCAAGCTCTCCTGCCTCAATTTTTGAAAGATTGAGCATTGACGTAACAAGTCGTGAGAGTCGTTTAACCTCATTTGACACTATTTGCAAATATTCGCCGTGTTTTTCTTCAGGTATTGTGCCGTCAAGCATACCGTCAATAAACCCGCCTATTGTAGTCATTGGGGTTTTCAATTCGTGAGAAACATTTGCCACAAAGCTTCTTCTTGAGGACTCAAGAATCGATAATGCAGATGCCATTTGGTTAAAGGACTGGCACAATTCTGCAAATTCATCAGAACCCCTCACGGTTACTCGTTTACTGAAATCACCCTTGGCATATGACTTTGTTGCGTTTGACATCTGCCTTAGTGGTCGGGTAAGTTTTGCGGTGAAACCGTAAACGACAAGAAATGACAATGCCGCGGCAAATAGAGCTGATGACAAATACATACTCATAATATTGCCCGCATATTCCTTCAAGCTAGACTCAATCGGTGTTGTTGCAAAAACAGTGGCAACGACTACACCATCAACCTTTACAGGACACCCCGCAAAAAATGTGGGTACATTGAATAGCCCTTCAATTCTGCCGTCACTAAAATACTCTCCCGACTTCACTTCATTCATAATATCTGCGGGTATCCTGTACCCATTGTGAAGCATACAATCACCCATATTATAGGTGAAATCCTCTTTGCAAACAATTACCTTGCCATCATTGTTACACATAAAAATATCTGCATCAATAGCATTTGATGTTACTGCGATATTATTGCAAATAATCATCAGAGCATTATTCACGTCTGCCTGATTATCACATCGTGAAAGAATTGTTTCGCAATATTCTGCATTCAATGTGACATTTTCAACGAGCAAATCTTTTTTCTCACTTGTCCATCTAGTTGAAAGAAAGACCATAAGCGCCGTTGTGAGCACAAGATAACTCACAAGAATCATTGCGGTCATAATTGTCAAATACTTAGCAAACAAAGGTAAGTGAGTGAAAAAGTTCTCTATTCTTTTGTAACGTCTTTTAAAAAAATTCTTACACTTTGTCATAAATCACAAATTTATAGCCAACTCGCCATATGGTGCGAAGTTCCCATTCATCAGAAACACCCTTGAGCTTATCACGAAGTCTTTTTACGTGAACGTCAACTGTACGACTGTCACCGTAGTATTCAAACCCCCACACCTCGTCAAGTAATTGGTCACGAGTAAAAACTCTGTCAGGATTACTTGCAAGGTGGTAAATAAGTTCAAGCTCTTTAGGCGGAGTATCAACCACAACGCCGTCAACCTTCATTTCATAATTTGTAAGGTTGATTTCAAGTTTATCATATCTTACTACTTTTACCTTTTCGCTCTTCACATTAGAAACGCGTCGCAATACTGCTTTAATTCTTGCGACAACCTCTTTAGTGTCAAAAGGTTTTGTAATATAGTCGTCAGCACCCAGTTCAAGTCCCAACACCTTATCAAAAACTTCATCTTTTGCGGTAATCATAATTATGGGCTTTTCGCTCACTTTACGAATTTCACGGCAAACCTGCCAACCATCAAGCTGAGGAAGCATAATGTCCAGCAATACCATATCGGGATTTTCACTATTGAACATATTTACAGCATCTCTGCCGTTATAAGCCATTGCAACAGCATAGCCCTCTTTTTCAAGGTACATACGAAGTAAATCGCATATATTTCTGTCGTCATCAACTACAAGAATTTTTTCTTTTTGCATTTCGGGACCTCCCTTTTTATTACGTATATTTTAAAACATAAATTTTACCAAATTGAAAACAAACTTTATTTTATTTATAAATTATTGTCATTATTTATGATATTTTCCGTTATTTGAAATTGAAAAAGCTCTGTAAATTTGTTCCGTCAACATTATTCTTGCCAATTTGTGAGGAAAAGTCATCTTTGACATTGAAAATTTAAAGTCTGACATTCTCTTAATTTCATCAGAAAGCCCGAAAGAACTACCAATTATAAAAACAATACTACTTTTCCCGCAAAGTGCAATATCCTCAAGCTTTAAAGAGAGCTCTTCAGATGACATCTGCTTACCCTCAATACACATTGAAAAAACATATGCATTCTTCGGTATTTTGCTTATAATCATCTGTGTTTCTTTATTGAGTGCATTATCAATTTCAGTTTTTGACGGATTATCAGATAATTTTATAGGTTCAATTTCTGTGACCGTCATTTTACAATATGATGAAAGTCTTTTTTCATATTCACTTGCAAAATCTTTCATATACTTTTCTTTAAGCTTACCAAGAACAATAAGCTGAACATTCATCATAATATCATCGCCTTTTCATCCCACACGGGTTTTGCAACACGAATAAAATAATCGTCGCCCTCATGTGCACCCGCCATAGTGAGTGCCGATACGCTTGTTCTGTAAGCCAATTCAGGCACATTATTTTCACGGCTTAAGTGACCTAAGAAAAATCTTGTTGTGCCACTCTCAATCAATTTTGTTAATGTTTCTGCACAAGCATCATTTGAGAGGTGACCTTTAACACCTAAAATTCTTCTTTTCAGCATATACGGATATCCACCACATTGAAGCATATTCACATCGTGATTTGACTCAAGCATTACAAGGTCACATCCCGTAAGGGCTGACAAAACTTCATCAGTCATTATGCCAAGGTCAGTTGCAATGGCAATTTTTCTACCATTAGCCAT
>Ga0233373_1000051_pt1 | contig 16599 bp, 14 predicted proteins | sample ElkDunMinimDraft_5_FD_180685 | JGI IMG/M metagenome (GOLD analysis project Ga0233373, IMG submission 180685) | Fecal eukaryotic communites from dung pellets of Tule Elk in California, USA - Elk Dung E0 | ecosystem: Host-associated > Mammals > Digestive system > Large intestine > Fecal | place...
ACTATATTTATAATAAAATCCATAATTATTATTGTACCAGTCTTCCTCTGAATTCCAGAGTATAACATAATATATTCCCGCAGGAAGAGTGACATCAATTATATCGTAAGGTGTACCATCGGGTGTGTAACCCTCATCGCCTAAAACTATCAAATCCTCTCCTTCAAAAATTGACAGTCTAAGCACACCATAATCAGCGGCACAAATTATTTGCACTCTTGATTCATATTCAAGATAAATACCGAATGTGTCAACATCCCTATATGAAACTTCACCATAAACTGTTGAATCATTTTCTAGCCATGATGCGTCTTCTAAATAGTCATTGGGCTCTGTTTCATCATATTCATAATCACCAACATCCGCACTCGCATAAAGAGGCAATATGGTTAAAAGAGTTAACATAGCCAATAAGATTGCAAAAACCTTTTTCAACATAAAGCATCCTCTTCTCTTTTTTGAAAACTTTCGTTTTCATTTTCTGTAATTCAAATATAACACCTTCGTTTTTAATTGTCAACAAAAAAGGCAGATGCCGAAGCATCTGCCAAAAGTGCATATTTTAATCTAAGAATTAAAGTTCTGCGAAATATTTGATTGTTCTAACCATCTGTGATGTGTAGCTGTTTTCGTTGTCATACCAAGAAACAACCTGAACTTCATAGAGGTCATCAGCAATCTTAGCAACCATTGTCTGTGTTGCATCGAAGAGTGAACCGTATCTCATACCGATAACGTCTGAAGAAACGATTGGGTCTTCGTTGTAGCCGAAGCTATCTGATGCAGCAGCCTTCATAGCAGCATTGATGCCATCAACTGTAACGTTGTCGCCCTTAACAACTGCTGTAAGGATTGTTGTTGAACCTGTTGGAACAGGAACTCTCTGTGCAGCACCGATGAGTTTGCCGTTGAGTTCAGGAATAACAAGACCGATAGCCTTTGCAGCACCTGTTGAGTTAGGAACGATGTTAGCAGCACCAGCACGAGCTCTTCTCATATCGCCCTTTCTGTGAGGACCGTCGAGAATCATCTGGTCGCCTGTGTAAGCATGAATTGTAGCCATGATACCGCTCTGGATAGGAGCAAAATCATTGAGAGCCTTTGCCATAGGAGCAAGGCAGTTTGTTGTGCAAGATGCAGCTGAAATGATTGTATCGTCAGCTGTAAGAGTGTTTTCATTTACTGAGTAAACGATTGTCTTAAGGTCGTTACCTGCAGGAGCAGAAATAACAACTTTCTTAGCACCAGCATCGATATGAGCCTGGCTCTTTGCCTTTGAGCAATAGAAACCTGTGCATTCAAGAACTACGTCAACACCGATTTCACCCCATGGGAGTTCAGCAGCGTTAGCCATAGCATAGATTTTAAGAGTTTTACCGTCAACTGTGATTGTACCTGCTTCGTCGTCAGCTTCAACTGTGTGAAGACCTTCGCCGATTCTTCCGCAGTAACCACCCTGAGCTGTGTCATACTTAAGAAGATTAGCAAGCATTGATGGCTTTGTGAGGTCGTTGATAGCAACAACATCATAGCCTTCTGCGCCGAACATCTGTCTGAATGCAAGACGTCCGATACGGCCGAAACCGTTAATAGCAACTTTAACTGACATTTTGAATTCCTCCAAATAAATTATTTACATTTATTAGTATACGCATTATTGCGTTTACTATTTTATATCTTTTTAAAGAAATATGCAAGAGTATTTTACAATTTTTTATTATTTTGTGAAGTTTTTGTCAATGGGTACAAAAATATATGAATAAATATACAAATTGGGTGTAAAATTTATATATGAGAGGATGTGTTTTTATGAAAAGCAATGCTAATGAGTTAAATAGCACTGAGCATTTTCGCGAAAATCTGCAGAATATGTTCGACCTGGCTTTTTCATCAGGCGATTACAACAGTCTGCGGGAGCAATACAAAAAACTGCGTAATATTGAATTCAACGCATCTTTCGATTTTACCAAGGAAATGATTAATGTCTCTACACTAATTGAAAATCTTACAATAGCTTGTGACATTGTTGTTGCAGATATGGGTGTAAATTACATTTTTTGTGGTAATGAAACCTCTCGTATATGCGGTAACGGCAAGGCGCTGACAAAAGCATTTTTAAATGTTTTATCGAATGCATATCTTCACGGAAAAGGTAATCTCATAACCGTAAAAACAATTGAAAATGACAATTTTATAAAAATAGAAGTTAAAAATGAAGGTGTATTTTCTTCACTAAAATTCGGTAATGGACTTTCATTTGTTCTCAAAACCTGTCGCAATTTAAATGGTATGCTTTTTATTGAAATAGACGGGTTTTCAACAAATTCGATTATGTATATCAAAAAAACAGTTGCAAATATGCGACGTGATTTCTGTGTGCCATATTTTTATGAATACCTCAACGATAAATTGTCACCGGTCTATATAGAAATGTTTGGAATGGATAAAAAATAATGCGGGAAAATTTCCCGCATTTTTTATTAGTCAACTTTTACTGTCCAACCGAATGTATCTTCAATTTTTCCGTACTGAATACCTGTGAGGGTATCGTAAAGTTTCTGTGTAAGTTCACCAATTTCAAAATTGTTGATTTCAACAACATCATCTTTATATCTTAATGAACCAACAGGTGAAATAACCGCTGCAGTACCTGTGCCGAATACTTCTTCGAGTGTACCATTTTTACCAGCTTCCATAACTTTGTCAATTGCAAGTTTACCTTCATTCACCTTGTAGCCCCAGTTTTTAAGAACTTCTATACAACTCATTCTTGTAATACCGGGAAGAACTGTACCTGAAGTTGCCGCTGTGTAAATCTCGCCGTCAAGCTTGAACATAATATTCATTGCGCCAACTTCTTCAACATATTTTCTTTCAACACCGTCAAGCCAAAGAACCTGTGAATAACCAAGTTTATGTGCCTTTTCACCCGCTGCCATTGATGCCGCATAGTTACCACCACATTTAATAGCACCTGTACCGCCTGGACAAGCACGAACGAACTCTTCTTCAACATAAATCTTAACAGGGTTAAGACCTTCTGCATAATATGCACCTGATGGTGAACAGATAATGATAAACTGATAACTTGCTGATGCTTTAACTCCAAGAACTGGTTCAGTAGCAATTGTGAATGGACGAATGTAAAGACTTGTATCTGGCTCTGATGGAACCCAGTCTTTATCAACTGAAACAAGAACTTTTACTGCATCAACAAAATCCGCAACAGGAATCTGTGGAATACAGAGTCTGTCGTGAGTTGACTGCATTCTTTCAGCATTCTTGTCAGGACGGAAAAGCTGTACACTTCCATCAGCACAGCGATATGCCTTAAGCCCTTCAAAACATTCCTGAGCATAATGGAAAACAAGGGCGGATGGGTCAAGAACTACGGGCTGATAAGGTACAACTCTTGCATCGTGCCAACCTTGACCCTCATCATAGTCCATAATAAACATATGGTCTGTGAAAATATGACCGAATCCTAAATTTTTCCAGTCTGGTTTTGCCTTTGGGGCAGTTGTTTTTTCAATTTTGATTTGCATTTGCCAACATCTCCAATGTTTATTTATATGATTTATAAAAATAATTAAAAATTATTTTGGTCTGTAATTAGGAACAAGTCGTTTTAAGAATGGACGAACTTCTTCAGGCTTAAGCTCTGCAATTGACTTAATGTCTTTTTCAAGTTGTTCATCATCAATCTGCAATGGCTTTGTAACAAAAATCTTGTCATTCCCTGTTTTCTGTCTTTCGTCAAGTTCTTCTTCAAGTGAAAGTTCCTCATAAAGCTTTTCACCGGGGCGAAGACCTGTAAACTGAATTTCAATATCCTTGTATGGCTCAAAGCCTGAAAGCTTAATAAGATTTTCTGCAAGAGAAACAATCTTGACGGGCTCACCCATATCAAGAACAAAAATTTCGCCACCCTTTGCAAGACCACCTGCTTGTACCACAAGCTGACTTGCTTCAGGAATTGTCATAAAGTAACGTGTAATATCAGGATGTGTTACTGTAAGCGGACCACCTTGTTCAAGCTGCTCCTTGAATATAGGAATAACACTACCATTTGAGCCGAGAACATTACCGAAACGAACTGCGGCAAATTTTGTACCCTTTGAAATTTTGCTAAAATGTTGAACAACAATTTCACACACACGTTTAGTTGCGCCCATAACATTTGTGGGGTTAACTGCCTTATCTGTTGAAAGAAGAACAAAGTTTTTAACACCATATTCATTAGCACAGAATGCTGTATTGTATGTACCTAAAATGTTATTCTTAACTGCTTCATAAGGACTATCTTCCATCAAAGGCACGTGCTTATGTGCGGCTGCGTGGAATACGGAAGATGGCTGAAATTCTTCAAAGACCTCACGAAGTCTGCGAAGTTCACGAACAGAACCAATACGTATTTCAATCTGTGGTGCACCGCCATAATGTCTATCCAAAGAATTTTTAAGAGTAAAAGCATTATTCTCATAAATATCGAAAATAACAATTTTTGCAGGATTATATCTTGCAATCTGTCGACAAAGCTCACTACCAATTGAACCGCCACCACCAGTTACAAGAACAGTCTCATCTGTAACATATTTACATACATCAGGGTCAAGCTTAACCTCGGGGCGTGAAAGAAGGTCAAGAACGTCAACCTGCTTGATTCTTTCAGAATATGATTTGTTTACGTTGCTTACACCACCAAGTTCATCAATATTGGGTGCACGCTTCAATTCACATCCCGTTGACAATGCGATTTCATAAATCTCACGTCTTCTTTCAGCAGAAGCAGAAGGAATGCAGAAAATAATCTCGTTAACATCATACTTTTTAACAAGTTCTGGAATATTCTCAAGCTTACCTTTAACGGGAATACCGTTAATTCTCATATTTCTCTTTGCAACGTCGTCATCAACAATAACAACGGGATTACCAAATTTGTAACCACTAAGGCTCATTTCGTGAATCACAGAATGCCCCATATCGCCTGCACCGAGAATCATAATTCGTTTAGTATTATTCGCACGTCTTCTGTTAGAGTCCGTCATGAGTGTTCTGTATGCTCTATACACAGACCTCATACCGATTGAGAAGAAGCAAATAAACATAAATGCATCAACGTAAACAATCAAAGGCATTTCATCAAAAAGGAAATTAAAGTCTTTCATGATTACATACTTTTCACCGATGGCATCTGCTATCCAGCAAAATCCCGTACCAACCATAGCGCAAAGGCCAAGGTTAATCACATCATAAAAGCCCATATATTTCCATAAGTGACTATATGCCTTACGGATAATGAACAAGACAATATAAATCACGGTAACATATGGAATTCTCATTACAAGAAATCTAAAAATTACATAATCAAATGAGAATTGTCTATGCAAAAACATTGACAAAAAATATGCCCCATTTACTATAAGAACATCTATAAAGAGGAATAAAATCTGATGTGGTTTAATTCTTTCATAAAGTTTTTTCATAAAATCACCTCATATTCTTTCTTATTTTACTCCTCTTTACAAACATTGTCAACGGATTATACCGACTATTTATATGCTTATTTTCCGTTTTTTCTTTACATTTATGGGTAGTTTTGGTAAAATTATACCGATATTTATATTAACGGAGATTGTACTATGATAGGTTTGGGAAAATGGACTGGCGAAATCCACACTTCAATGATTAGCGGTAATGCGATTGTTGAAATTATCGATAATAACGGTGAATATGATTTTTCGGTTACTGTACCCTCATTGAAAAAACTCCCCAATTTCAGAGTTTACGATATTAAAGAAGATGGAAATCGTCTTTCAGGCAAAGCAGAAATCGACCTTATGGGCAAAATGATTGTCGACGTCTGCGTTGAAATCACTGGCGATACCTTTATAGGATATATTAAAGTTCCCTTCTTGGGAAAAATCGAAATCGAAAATGGTAAGAAAATAGGTTAATTATGATTAATACAAAAAGAATTTGTCCCCACGCTAAAAAGTGTGGTGGATGTCAGTTATTAAATCTTTCATACGAAGACCAATTAAGGCACAAGCAAGTAAAAGCAATTAGACTTTTAGGCAGATTTTGTCACGTTGAAGAAATTATAGGAATGGAAAATCCCTACAATTATCGCAACAAGGCGCAGTATGCTTTTGGTCGTGGTAGAAATAATCAAATTATTGCAGGTGTTTATCAATCATCAACACATAAAATTGTTGATATTGAAAAATGTATGCTCACCGACCCGAAGGCTGATGAAATCGCTAACACGGTCAAAAAACTGCTTAAAAGTTTTAAAATGAAGCCTTATGATGAGGTTACACGTCAAGGTTTTCTGCGTCACGTACTTGTAAAAACTGCATTTAAAAGTGGTGAGGTTATGGTGGTGCTTGTTACCGCCACACCGCAATTCCCATCAAAGCGTTCATTTATTAATGCACTTGTTGGTCGTCACCCTGAAATTACAACTATTGTACAGAATGTGAACAACAAATTCACAAGCATGGTGTTAGGTGATAAAAGCGAAGTCCTTTATGGTGACGGTAAAATAACTGAAGAGCTGTGCGGACTCAAATTTCGTATTTCGCCAAAGGCTTTTTATCAAATCAATCCTGTACAGACAGAAATTCTTTATAATAAAGCACTTGAATATGCCGATTTTAAAGGTACTGAAAGAATTATTGACGCATATTGCGGTACGGGTACAATTGGATTAATCGCAAGTAAAAATGTCAAAAGTGTTTTAGGTGTTGAAATCAATAAAGATGCCGTAAAAGATGCTAAAGAAAATGCAAAACTTAATGGTATTGAAAATATTAAGTTTTTTGCCGCCGATGCAGGAAAGTTTATGGTGGATTTGGCAAATAACCACGAGCAGATTGATGCCGTTATAATGGACCCTGCACGTGCGGGAAGTGACATTCCGTTTTTATCTTCCCTTGTAAAACTCAATCCTGAGAAAGTAGTTTATGTGAGTTGCAACCCCGAAACTCTTGCAAGGGATTTGATGTATTTAAGTAAAAGCGGATATAAAGTACGTAAAATTCAACCTGTGGATATGTTTCCACACACTGACCACATAGAATGTGTGTGTTTAATTGAAAGGAAATAAGATTATGGGATTATTTAATTTTAAGAAAAAAGCACCTATTTCAGAAGAACAGAAAAAATTAGATTATTTGTGGGAATTGTGGCGACTTGAAGAAGCGCCCGCTCCTTATAGCACACTTATGACCTACTACACAGAAATTACAAAGGGTAGTCATATATCATTTTTCCTTAACGTTGCTTACTGTGGCGATGTTGAAAAGGCGGTCAATAAAATCGGTGCAACTTTACCGCAAATCCTTAAAGACAATCTTCAAACCGCTTATTCTCACTATCTTGTACTTATCAATGAGGAAAACGAAGAAACAGAAAATAAAATTCGCGAATGCGATAAAGTTTTTGATGAAAACAAGCAATTGATTACTGATATTCTTCAAGAATATGCAAACACATTAGAGGTTTATTGATATGTTTGAAATAAAAAATAAAGAATTTTATATGGACGGTAACCCAATTAAAATCTATTCAGGTGCTATGCACTATTTCCGTACTATGCCTGAATACTGGGAAGACAGACTTACAAAACTAAAATTAGCGGGTTTTAACACAGTTGAAACCTATACTTGTTGGAATCTTCACGAGCCTAAACCTGGTGAATTTCATTTTGATGGTATTCTCGATATTGAAAGATTTGTAAAAACAGCTCAAAAGGTTGGTCTTTACTGCATTGTGCGTCCGGGCCCTTATATCTGTGCTGAATGGGATTTCGGCGGATTACCCGCTTGGTTACTTAAGGACAAAAATATGCAAATCCGTTGTATGTATCCCGATTTTCTTGCTTGTATTGAACGTTATTATAAAGAGTTATTAGGAAGATTAAAGCCACTTCTTGAAACAAATGGTGGCAACATTATTATGATGCAGGTGGAAAACGAATATGGCTCTTATGGTAACGATAAGGACTACCTTAAATTCGTTGAAGACTTAACAAGAAATTGTGGTATTGACTGTCCTCTTTTCACATCTGACGGAAACTGGAAGAATATGCTTTCAGGTGGCTCTTTGCCTCATATTTATAAAGTTCTCAACTTTGGTTCACGTGCAAAAACTGCATTCAACTGCTTAAAGGAATTCGAAAACGACGGACCAAATATGTGCGGTGAATTCTGGTGTGGATGGTTTGACCATTGGCGAGATAAGCATCACACAAGAAAGCCACAATCCGTTGTCAAAGAGGTTCAGGAATTTTTGGATTGTGGTGCAAGTTTTAATTTCTATATGTTCCACGGCGGCACAAACTTTGGATTTAACGCAGGTGCTAACCATAACCCTGCAAGTGCTTACGAACCAACAATTACAAGTTATGACTATTGTGCTTTACTTAACGAATGGGGCGACTATACTCCTGCATATCACGCAGTTCGTGACCTTTTACACAAACATCAAGGACTTGAAAAACAAGAACTTTTACCATCGCCAAAGCTTCAGAATATTGGCACAGTAAAGCTTACTGAATCGGCATCACTTTTTGAAAATCTTGATGCAATTGGTGAAAAGCATCGTGTTCCTGTGCCTGAAAGTATGGAATATTTCGGTCAGAATTTCGGTATGATTTACTATGAAACCGTTATTAAAGGTCATTATGACCCCATTCCGTTAATGATTAGAAATGTTCACGATTTCGGCTTTGTTTATGTTGATGACAAATATAAGAAATTTATTGACCGTACAAAATATACTAAACCCTTCAAATTCTCATTAGGTGCTATTTATAAAAAGATTTCAAAAGATAACCAGGACACAGAAACTGTATTTATTGGCTCTGTTGATGGGGAAAAGAAAATTGGTCTTCTTGTTGACACTATGGGACGAGTAAACTACGGTGAAAAGATAATTGACAGAAAAGGTTTTTCCGATATCTTTATTGCAAATCAGCGTCAAATGGGTTATGATGTGTGGACCTTACCACTTGATAACATAGAAAAACTTACATATAAGCCCGTTGAAAGTTTCAACAAAGACAATGGTGCTATGTTCTACAAGGGCACATTCAAAGCAGATTCAAAAGCTGACTGCTTTGTTCATCTTGATAACTTTGATAAAGGCTATGTATGGGTTAATGGATTCAACCTCGGAAGATACTGGAAGGTTGGCCCACAAAAATCACTCTATCTCCCCGGTTGTCTTTTAAAAGAAGAGAACGAAATTGTTGTTCTTGAAACAATGGGTATGAAAAATCCTGAAATTACAATTACCAATAAACACGATTTAGGATAAAGAAAACGGAGCAAATTGCTCCGTTTTTTTGTTATCCAAAAATTTCTTTTTCAACCGCTGCACAAAGATAATGATATATCGCCAGATGGTATTCCTGAATTTTATAGGTTTCGGTTGCGGGAACACAAATTGATATCGTTTCCAATTCTTTAAGCTTACCCCCGTCTTTACCCGTCAACACAATAGAAAGCAAATTCAAGTCCTCAGCAACTCTTATTGCATTTACTACATTTTTTGAGTTGCCCGAGGTTGAAATTCCAATTACCACATCATCTTCATTAGCATAGCCATAAACCTGTTGTGCGAAAACCATATCGGTGTCAATATCATTTGCAATTGCGGTCATAAGCCCCGTTTGACTATTGAGTGAAATCACGGGTAAAGCGCCCTGCAATTTTTCACGCAAATCGGGTGAAATTCGTTCATCTGTCACCTTTCGAGGCAATTGAAAGCTTTTCATCAATTCTCCCACTATATGTTCAGAATCACAGGCACTACCGCCATTACCGCACACAAGAATTTTATTCCCATTTTTAAAAGTGTTTACTAAAATTGCCTTAGCTTGCCCTATTCTCCACGCGCATTCCTCTAATTCGGGGTAACGCTCAAACAAATCTTCCACTCTATTCACCTCTTAAAAGCTTTAAAAATTCTTCATCACAAAAATCTGTCACAATCATATTTGTACCGAGTTTTTTATGTAATTTCCTTTGAAAATCTGCATTTTCAGGTAATCGACTTACTACAAATGCACCCATCTCAACACCTGCTTGTATTTCGGCACGTCCATCACCTACAACAAGTACATTTTCGCCTTTAACTCCAAGTTTTTTAAGTAATTTTTTCATTACCATATCCTTGGGCATTTTCTCCGTCCAGGTTGAGCCGATAATATCCTCAACTAACTTACCCTCGCCAATTTCGTAACCGAGTGCCTCGACCTCTTCGTGCATACCCATACCCTTTTGCACAACTGCGCCCGTCACAAAATAATTTTTCACACCATTGTCTTTTAAAGATTGTAAAAACTCCATTGAGCCTTTTATTCTAAACGCATCAGGATTATTCTTTGCTTTGTCAAGGTTTTTGTCACGACAAAAGCCATTGAGTACCGCTTCATAAAGCTTAAAAAGTCGTGGTGTTTGCTCTTTTAACATTTCACTCATTTCATTAGTTTCAGGCAAATCATCATAATATTCAATACCATTATTTATGCGGTCGATTATTTGTGAATTAGTATGCATATCGCAAGCGACTTTAATATTGACATCTTGAACTGCACGGCGAATTGCCCATTCCATTTGCGTAAGAGCCGAAAGCCCCGCTGACTCAACACAAAATTGGTCGGTTTCGGGTAATTCTTTAGTCCCCGCAAGAGAAATAAGTCTTTTTTTATTCTCTACACTATCGAAATCTTCGGGAAGCCCATTTTGAATAACATCGTAAAGACAAATACTCATTACAGGCGGCCAATCACGAATAAGAGAATGTGTACCGTCAATATCGTGAAAAGCATATTTAATTTTATATGTTTCACCAATTTTCAGCATAATAATTCCTCAATTAACACATTCCGCCGTTTACTGCTAAATCTTGACCTGTAATGAAATCTGCATCAGTTGATACTAAAAATGCCACAACACCTGCCACATCTTCAGGTGTGCCTATTCTGTTAAGCGGTGTTTCGCTTTTCAATTCATTCATTGTATCCTCATCAAAATGCGAGGTCATATCTGTGAAAATCACTCCAGGTGAAACTGAATTTACAGTAATACCCGAAAGACCCACCTCTTTTGCAAGAGCCTTAGTCATACCAATAAGTCCCGCCTTTGCCGCTGAATAATGCACTTCACAAGAGCCACCAATTTCACCCCAGATTGAAGAAATATTGACTATTTTTCCTATTTTTCGGTGAATCATATAGGGCAACACTGCACGGCAACAGTAAAATGCACCACTCAAATTGGTTTCAATCATTTTGTGCCACATTTCATCGGTAATGTCGGTGAATAGTGATTGCTCGGCAATACCCGCATTATTCACAAGCACCGAGATTTCACCAAAATTGTTTTCAATGTCGGTAAAAATTTCATTTACCGCTTTGCTATTAGTTATATCCAATTTATAAGCACGGCAATTTGCACCTAATTCCGCACAAAGCATATTTGCTTCTTTCTCTGAATTATTGTAACAAAGTGCAACCTTGTAACCGTCACTAATCAATCTTTTAACAATGGCAGCGCCAATCCCTTTTGCACCACCCGTAACAATTGCAGTTTTCATTTTTCTACCTCCGCAATATTTCTATGCCTATTCTATCACATATAAATTCAAAATGCACTAAAAACACTTGAAAAAGTTTGATTTGTGGAATATAATACTTCTTGCAACTTAATATGCTTGTGTAGCACAGTTGGTAGTGCAGCTCATTCGTAATGAGCAGGTCGCAGGTTCGAGTCCCGTCACAAGCTCCAAAACAAAGACCGCAGAGTGCGGTCTTTATTTTTTATATCAAATTCTCCTTTTCATTTGTCCTGTACCACATAAATTCAAATTGCAATTACTTTAAAATAATGCTATACTGAATTAAACCTTGCAGGGAGTGATTCTATGCTTTATCCTCAAATGAACGAAAAAAGATATTTAACCGACCTTGACGGAATCTGGAATTTCTGTCTTGGCAATGAAGAGTTTGAAATCGAAAAGCTTACAAACAGATTTGAAAATCCTGAAAAAATCTATGTGCCCGCGTCCTATAATGACCAAAAAGCAGATATTCGTTTTCGTGACCATTACGGATATGTTTATTATCAAACTGAGTTTTCCATTCCTGATTACATAAAATGCGGTCGAATTGTGCTTCGTTTTGGTGCAGTTACCCACAAATGCGTAGTTTATTTGAATTCGCAAAAAATCGGTGAACATATCGGCGGATTTTTGCCCTTTGAAATTGAACTTGACAAGTCCATTCTTAAAGAAAAAAATCTTCTCTGCCTTGCGGTTGACAACAGAATTGATTTTTCAACATTGCCCGTAGGTAACGAGAGCCGTCGTGCGATGTTCGGGGATTCTTTGCCTGATTTTGACAGTGTTAAAAAGACCAATATCGCAAACAAAAATTATCCCAATTTTGACTTCTTTAACTATTGCGGAATAAACCGTTCTGTGAAAATTTACACGACTCCCGAAAACTACATTGGCGGAATTTATATTGACACAAAAATCGACGGTGTCAACGCATTTATTAAGGTTGACGCAAACCTTATCGGCAGTGGCGAGGCAAGAGTTTCTATTCTTGACAAACAGGGCAATGAAATTATCACAGATAAGCAAATCGGTGAAGACATTTTAATTGAAAATGTAAATTTATGGCAACCTTTAAAATCTTATCTCTACACCGCTAAAATTACCTTTGGTGATGATTGCTATTACCAAAAATTCGGTGTGCGTGAAGTAAAGGTTGACGGTGACAAATTTCTAATTAATGGTAAGCCTTTTTACTTCAAAGGCTTTGGCAAGCACGAGGATAGTGAAATCCACGGCAGAGGCATTGATGAGGCATTAAATGTCAAAGATATTTCACTTATGAAATGGATTCATGCAAACTCATTTCGCACTTCACATTATCCATATTCAGAAGAGATGTTGAATTTGTGTGATGAAGAAGGCATTGTAGTTATTGATGAAACTCCCGCGGTGGGACTTAACTTCCCTAATGCTGATAAGGATTGGTACAAATGTTATTGCCGTACGGCTGAGCATCACAAAGAAGTTATTCGCGAAATGATTGACCGCGATAAAAATCATCCCTGTGTTGTAATGTGGTCATTGGCAAACGAGCCCGATACCGCTAGCAAAGCCGATAGTGCTTTTGAATATTTTGAGCCACTTTATCATTTAGCCCACGAGTGCGACCCTCAAAATCGTCCCGTAACTGTGGTAGTTTGCAATAATGATTACACCAAAGACCGCGTAGCTCCTTTTATGGACGTAATCTGCATAAACCGTTATTACGGTTGGTATATTTTCGGCGGAGATTTAGACGCAGCGGTACAAGCTACAACAGTTGAAATGGAATACTTCAAGCAATTTGCCAAACCACTTATGATTACTGAATATGGTGCAGATGCGGTTGCAGGTGTGCACAATGCAGTACCTAATATGTTCAGTGAAGAATTTCAGCTTGAATACTACAACAAGATTAACGATGTGCTTGATAAATATAGTTTTGTTGTAGGTGAACAGGCTTGGAACTTCGCAGACTTCGCCACAATTCAAGGTGTAATGCGAGTTGACGGCAACAAGAAAGGTGTTTTCACTCGCGACCGCAGACCAAAACTCGCAGCACATTATTTTAAAAATCGTTGGAGTAAAATCCCAAATTTTGAATATAAGAAATAAGACAAAAAGTGAACAAGTCCATTAAAAACGGACAATAGAAAAAAGAGACCTCCTATGGTAGAATTAAAACAACTACCATAGGAGGATTTTTTATGCCAAGAAGTTATCTACACATGAAAGAATACGAAAAAGAAATTCTTGAATTAAGGAAACAAGGAAAAACAAATAAAGAAATATGTGAGAAATTTGGATTTACGATTAAGCAATTAAAAGGTTTTATCACCAGATATAACAATCATCAGAAAAAACTTGAAGTAGGAATAGTCATCAAAAAGAAAGGCAGACCGCCCAAGGATTATGTTGTACGAGAAGAGGATAAGGTTGCAGAACTCAGATACATTCTTGCACGAAAAGAAGCAAAGATAAAGTCATTAGAGATGGAGAATGAGCTGATGCGGGATTTTCTCTCGCTCACAGAAAGGAAGTGAGAACAAGTGTGAAGTTTATGGTTATCTATCGTCATAAAGAAAAGTATTCGATAAGTGAAATGTGTAGATTCTTTAAGGTATCAAGAAGTGGTTACTATGATTATGTGAAAAGAATTGACATACCTTCCAAGGATTTACCGTTAGCAGAAAAGATACGAGAATGTCAGGATAAGTGTGGAAAAACATATGGTTATCGTAGAGTACATATATGGCTTGAAAGACAAGGAATACACCACAATCCAAAGACAATATTAAGAGTAATGCAGAAATACAACCTGTTATCAGTAGTCAGAAGAAAGAAGTATCGCAATTATGGTAATTATCTTCACAGATACCCAAATCTATTAAACAGAGATTTTCATGCAGATAGACCTAATCAAAAATGGGTAACAGACATATCATACATAAAAACAGGACAAGGAACATTATATCTTTCTGTAATCAGAGATTTGTATGATAACAGTATAGTTGCATACAAGACCGGAACAGAGCAGAACATAAATCTTGTATTGAGCACAATCAGAGCAGCTAAGAGAAAAGAAAAAGTCACTGCAGAGCTGCAACTCCACAGTGACCAAGGGTTTCAATATACATCCCAAGCATATTTTAACCTAACTAAATCATACGGCATAACTCCGTCAATGTCAAGACGTGGTAACCCTTATGATAATGCTATGGCTGAAAATTTCTTTTCAATTCTTAAAACAGAATGTATATATCGAGCAAAGTTGCGCACTTATGAGGATGCTCGCATCCTCATAAGTGAATACATTAATTTCTATAACAACGAAAGAATTCAACTAAAAACAAAACTGACTCCGCTAGAAAAACGAAATCAGTTTGTTGCTTAAATTTTAATTTTTACTACCATAAAGGTCTTTTTTGTACTGTCCGTACAATTTGGGGCAGTTCAAAGGTTGGGGACTTGATTTTTGTTCTGTTTTTATTGTGAATCTTGAGCTTCTGCCTCATGCTTTTCACGAAGAGCAGCATAAATTGGTTCCATCTTTTCTTTTGTAAGCGGATAACCAAACTGGAAGATAAGCCATACACCTGTGTAAACAATGGCAGGAATAATTGTACAAATAAACATAATCTTTTTACTTGTATCATTTTCAGCAATAAAGCCATTACCTGCAGTAAGGCTATCATATTTTGCCCACTGAAGAAGGAAAAGTCCACCCGCATCTGCAACTGCCTGACCGAACTGACGTCCGAATGTGTATGCAGAATAAACAGCACTTTCATTACGGATACCTGTTTTGTATTCCTGATAGTCGATAACGTCCATAACAACTGCCCAACAGGTAAGGCTTACAAATGTATAGCCAAAACCGATAAGGAGTAAGCAGAGCATATAAAGCCATGCGGGGTAAATGCCCTGAGTGGGGTTAATCCAACGAATAAAACTTTCGTTATTTGCGGTTACAAAAAGGAAAACAGAAGTAATAGCAGAAATGATTGACATTCTTCCGCAAAGCTCTTTTTTACCGAATTTCGCAGAAAGCTTAGGTGTGAATAAAATCAACACTACCATTGGAAGATAAGTACAGATTGTACCTATAATGCTAAGGCCTGTATTTGTAAAGTAGTTCTTATAGAGATAAGCATTGAATGAACCAAACTGAAGCTGACCGCTGATAAGCACACCTGAAAGAGTAAGCATAACGAATGGTCTTGATTTGAAAAGGCCTTTATATACACCCTTCAAATCAACATTTTCATCATCAACTGCAGGTACTCTTTCTTTTACCATTCTGTGACCGATAAGGTAAGTAACGATTGAGAAAATGCCCATTAAAAGTGCATAAATGAACATTCTGTTTCCGTCTGCAACTTCAATTTCTTTACCTGTCTGTTCGTCAAAAACACCTGTACCAACATAGATAACCATTGGAGCAATAAGAAGAACTACAGCACCGCCGATACCACTACCTACTGAACGTGCAGTTGAAAGAAGTGTTCTGCCTTTAGGGTCGTCAGTAATAACTGATGCCAATGAGCCGAAAGGAATGTTCATTGCAGTATACATTGTGCAATAAATCAAATACAACACAATTGCAAGAACAAAAAGAAGCATGGGCTTTTCTGCCAATGTCTGATTATAGAAAATTGAATTCGGGTCGCCAAAAGGAATAAAGCAGACAACTGTTGAAATTCCCAAAGGCACTGCAACAAGTCTTAAATACTGACGATATTTACCGTCTTTACCCGCTTTTCTTTTAGAAACAACCGCACCCCAAAGTGGGTCATTAACAACGTCCCAAAGACGAGTGATAATAAACATATAACCTACAAGTTTTGGTGCGATTTTCAAAACGTCAGTCATGAAAACTTTAAGATAACTTGTAATGTATGTAAGGTTAAACATATTACCGGCTTCGGCAATAGTATAACCTGCAATATCCTTTAAACCTATTCGGTTAGGATGATTGTTAACTTCTTT
>Ga0233373_1000052_pt1 | contig 16514 bp, 16 predicted proteins | sample ElkDunMinimDraft_5_FD_180685 | JGI IMG/M metagenome (GOLD analysis project Ga0233373, IMG submission 180685) | Fecal eukaryotic communites from dung pellets of Tule Elk in California, USA - Elk Dung E0 | ecosystem: Host-associated > Mammals > Digestive system > Large intestine > Fecal | place...
CATAAAAGTAGTTTGAAAGCTCATTTGCTTTGCTAGCGCTTCAACATAAAGTTGAAGTCTTTTTTTGTTTGGCAGTTAACCAAACTATTATTGTTAACGTTTTGCTTGTTCAGTTTTCAAAGTTCATTTTGTTTCAATGTCGCGTTATCTCTTAACGACTTGTTTTATATTACAGGCTTTTTCACTGAACGTCAACACTTTTTATCAAAAAAATATTATTTTCTTTTCGTTTATTAATATCTTCCTATATTAATATAAATAATTTCTATTTCTAATACGTATAGAAAAGGCTGCTTTCTACTAAGCAACTGAGCGAAAAGTAGACACCACCCTTAAAATTCAAGAGCGCCAAATCGAACGCACTGTGACCAATAAGCTACGCAACGGGGATTTACGTGCCTTTTGGAGCAAGAAAACAAAAAACTTTTCTATTCTTCGCAAATTGCCCCCGCAGGCATTATAATGACGCTCAATGGTTAACCCGTTGATATAACAGGCTTTTAAAGTTAACCATTGAGCATACTTTACCCTCTTCTTCAGAAAGATTAAATGTAAAACTAAACTATATGTATGATTACCTAACAAAATAAAGCTTAAATAGCATATTATGATTTTGCTATTTCTCCATGTAAAACACCGGCTTTTTTTCGCCAATCTGGCATAAACACAAATTTCACATCGATTAAAAAGTGTAAAAGCATCGGCACTAAAAGCGAGCCTGTTTGCACATACAAATTAAACATGGCATAGCCTATAAGACCGGTTGTCACAATGCCTGACAGTCCTTGATACCAATGGGCTAGCCCAAATAGTACGGCCCCGATTACACCAATCGCCCAGATCGGAAGCTCCACCCCAATATTCAACAGTAAATACGTTGTGGCACCACGGAAAATAATTTCCTCACAAACGCCCGCTGTGACCGCAATGAAGAAAAACGTTACGCGCTGCCCGATCGTTTTCGGCAGCATAAAATCAATTTTCTCGAACGCCTCTATATTGCGCCCCTTTTTCATAAGGAAAGGCAAAATAACAACAACTAGTATAGCGCCTACTAAAAATCCTAAAAACATTTCCTTATTCTCAAAAACAATACCCGCTGCCACTTCACCGTTATAGTAAAATAAGTCCTCAAATCGGAAATCTAACAGCCACCATAATAGCAGTAGCCCAAAAACGAGTAGCCACTGTGTCGTTAAAAGCGAACGATAAATGCTCGCTCTCGGAATCGAATTCAATCCTTTTTTCATGAGCTGAATGTCACTCACAATATAGTAAGTAACCGTTCCAATTAAAAAGATTGCTAACCAAATCATTCCATCTCCTCCTTCACAACTTTAGTATAATAGAGCAAATGAAAATCAAATTAAAATATACGAATCGGAATATTTTAGAGGAGCGGATTTACAATGCATTTCGGGCACACGTTACAAAAAATTCGTAAAAACCGTTGTTTAACGCAAAAGGAAGTTTGCGACGGCATTATGAAGCAAGGCACCTATTCCCGCATCGAAAACGGACAGCTTGATATAAGTGCAGAGCAGCTAGCACAAATTGTCGAGCGTCTTAACATTTCATTAAACGAATTTTTATATATTCATCAAAATTACACGGCTACACCTCGACAGCTGCTTTTTAAAGATTATGTCAGCATCGAACTAACATTACCATCAGAGCTTCATAAAAACCGTGCCATCGTCGAGCGCTATTTAAAAAAGCACCCTGATCCAGACATCAAGCTGCTGCTCTATTCGTATGATGCGATGATTGTCATGACAGAACAGCTTGATTTAGAGCACGTTCGCAGCCTATCAGAAAAAATTTGGGCCCGTCTCCAAAAGCTCGATCATTGGTATATTAATGATTTGCAACTGTTATGTGCCACTATTTTATATTTCCCATTAGATACAGCTATAGAAGTAACAAAAACGGCGATTACCCGCATCGATGCATACCGTGAATACGAAAATGACATTTCGTATTTGAAAATTTATTTCCAAATCAATTTATCCAATCTATATATCGAGGACCGTCGCTTTGAGGAATGCCTACAATTGTTAAACGATGTGCACGAGCAGTTCGGTAAGCAACTGACGTATCAAACACTCGCCTTCATTTTAGTGTACAAAATCATTTGCAAGCATCATTTACAGCTTAGCTATGAGGACGAATTACAAAAGTTACGCATGCTAGAGCATTTGTTTAATCACGAGGAAGTATTCACACAGCTACATCAAGAGCTTGAAATTAATATTCCCGGATTTTCGGAAACCGAAAAGATTGCAGCAAAAAATTAAGGATTGTTCCAATTTGACTAGGTGGTACTTGCCTTTTCGGGACAAAAAAGCAAAAAACTTTTCTATTCTTCGCAAGTTTTACATTTAAAGGTAAAATCACTTGCTGAATTTCAAAAATACAACGATAAAAATAACTAATTTGTCATAGTATGTACTAAGCATACTCGCAGCGTACAGCACGCTACACTAGCAGGATATGCTGTGCTGTATGCTACCAAATGCCAGCAAAAGTAAAGGTTAAGCAAGAGAAAAAGCGTATCGAAAAACTAGCCATTTTTCGATACGCAACAGTCCAAAGCGGACGATTCATCGCGAGCTCATTTATGCACGTTCTTCTAACCAGTTGTAGAAGATACTTTTTTCATCAATCTCCGTTTGTGTATCGATTAAGATTTGATTTAACTCATTCATTCGGATTTTTATATAGTCCTGACACTCCCACCCATGAATGAGTGGGGTTCTAAAGTACAAAAGATTTCTTCTTCACTCTCCCGTCAACCGATGAAACTGGTTGGGTACAACATAAAGACATGATCTTATTTCCTTTAGACTTCAGCGAACAAGACGACCATTGCCATCATTAGCGTTCGCATCGGCTCATGCCTAAACCGTTTTTATTATTATAATCTGTTAGACAATTAAGCTGCAACTTAAATTGTTTAAAAATTCAGTCAATTATAAGTACTAAAATCGGTACTCCTTGTCTGACCTCACTCTCATCCCAAGCCTAAAGGCAAGGGCTTTCCCGTTCGGAAAATCTGTAAAAAACCGGTCATAGCAACGATTTGTGGTATTTTAAGCAATACTGCATTATCAGCTTTAATGAATAAAATCGTGAATAAAACATCCAAAAATCTAATAGCAAACGGCATAAACACAGCGCCGTTTGCTTTTTTTATGGAAAAATCCACGTCAATAAAAGTGACAAAGGACTTCGTTTGTTTCCTGGATTTGTATGTTTTATACTTTGCCCAAAATCGAATTTGAGAGGAGGAACTATGATGATCACTGTGTTGGTCTGGCTGTTTGCTACTGCCATGAACGTCGTTGAATGATAGAAAAGTGTCACTTATCTTTTGATAAATGTCAATTTCTGAAAGTTATGTAAATTAATACCTTACTACTAAGACATATTATATAATTTGAATTGGAAAGGGGGTGAGATAGATGTTGCAACTATTTAAAGCGAATATTATTTTGAAAGTGATTAAAGCGGGTGATGACGGGGAGCCAAAAGAGGTGAATGTGACGCTCTCTAACGTACGTACCGATTTAACAGAGGCTGAAATGACGCAACTCATTCAAGCGTTTCAAACGCTCATTTCACATCAAGTGTCGGCCGCACAGTTAGTACAGTACAGTCATATCGCCTAATGGGCTCGTATCTTTTAAGGGGGAAGGAGGTGAAATGATATGAGTACACCAACGACAAAAAATGTATTAGTAATGGAATTTAATGATGCGACAGGGAAATTACGTTCAATCCGTGTAACGGATCCGAAGCCGGATTTAACGGCTGAAGTAGTGGAGGCTGCAATGGATGTAATTAATAACTTAAATGCGTTTAAAACGATTAGCGGGGAAGGTCCTGCATCGATTAAAGGCGCAAAGACCGTTCAAACGGTTACAAGCAACTTTGATATCGTAGTGAATTAAAACTAGCGACCAAGCGAGAACTGCCATTCTTGCTTGGTTATTTTTTGAACGAAAGGAGCGAATTTCTTTGAAAAAGAAGTGCTTACAAATAGCAACGCTCGCTCATACCGTTTACAAAAGATGTGAGTGTTGTAACCGAGTGAGGGATATTTATTTTAAGTTAACCATTTTAGACGCTGCACAGGCAAGCTATTTAGTTGGGGATCTCGATTTATGCAAGACATGCGGGCAAAACATTGGCGATATTTTAGCGATTAAAGTGAGCACTGAAAACGTGCTGAGCGATTTTAAATTGGAGAAGTTGTAAATGGAAGCGATATTAGCGTATTTGGATTACGGATTTTCGTTTGTCATTTCTATTTACTTGTTAATTCGCATGGAAAAAAAAATCGAGAAGCTGACAGAAAGCATCAACCAATTAAGTAAAGACGAAAAATAAAATCGCGATTTTAAAATCGCAAAAAGCTCATTTAGCAGGATTGATATACAACATATTTTTAAATAAGTGACAGAAGGGAGAAATTCACATGACATTGACGGTAAAGTACTTGAAGCACCTGCAATTAGAGGGAAAGGCCGAGAATACGATTGACACGTATAAGTACCATTTAATCGAGTTTTTAGTATGGATTAGCGAGCAAAATTTAACGATTTTTGACGTAAAACCAGCTCATTTACCCGAGTTTAAAGAGCACTTACTGAAGAGTGGAAAATCGGAGCGAACGGTAAATTGTATCATTTCTTGTGTTCGAGGTTATTATGATTACCTCATTTCGAATGGATTACTGGATACGAATCCTGTTTCTAATTTATTGCGGATTCGAGTACCTGCTTACCGTCAATATCGCCTTACAGATGAAGAGCTTGCGCATTTTTATTGTTTTATTGATCGGCTGCAACAGAATGTACGTGCTGCCTTTTATTTGTTGATCGGATCTGGTGCTCGGGTGAGTGAAATTACGAACTTAACGAAAGATGACTTTCTGTTTAAGGACGGGCGATTGTTTGTGAATATTGAAGATGCGAAATATGATAGCGACCGGCTCATTCCGATACTTCATGCAAATGCGGTTGAAGTATTGAAAAATTATTTAGCGAGTTTGGATGTATCGAGTTTGCCGGTCTTTCGCGTTAGTAAGCGCACAATTCAGCGTCACGCTGCGAATTTTGCGTTCGAAACCGGTATTTCATTTAGTTGTCATGTACTACGGCATACGTATGCAACATTATTGTTGGAGAAAGGCGTACCAATTGAAAAGATTCAGTATTTACTCGGGCACCGGTCCGTTAATATTACGAGGCATTATACGCAATCAGCGTTTTTAAATGTAAATGACTTGGAACCGACGATTTTGTAGTGAAGGGAGGGAGAATGATGCTGATTTTATTTGATTATGGTCATGGTGGAAAGGATCCTGGTGCGGTTTATAAAGGGCGTAAAGAGGCGCAGGACGTGTTGAAAATAGGTCAAGCCGTTGCCAAAAGGTTGCGTGCTGCAGGGATTGTCGTGGATGAAACACGTACCACGGATGCCACGTTATCGCTTGATGGGCGCGTAAAAATGGAACTGAAAAAGAAGTACGATTACTTTATTTCGTTTCACCGCAATGCGTTTAAACCAGAGCATGCGACTGGTGCAGAAGTATACGTGTACAGGGCGTATAACACGAAATCGAAGGCGCTAGCGAGGAAGATCCAGCAAGCGTTAGTTAGTATCGGTTATCGGGATCGGGGCGTGAAGGAGGCTGATTTTTACGTTTTAAAGCATACGAAAGCGCCTGCATTGTTACTTGAAATTGGTTTTATTGATAATAGCATCGATAACCAGTTATTTGATCAAAAGTTTGAATGGATTGCGGAAGGGATTGCGAAGGCGATACTTGATGGTGTTGGGTTGAAGAAGGCAAGTACTTGTCCTAGTTGTGGGCAGAGGGTGAATTAGACGGAAAGGCAGCTTCAGGTTTGGGATGGGTCTGCCTATTTTTAATACAACAATTGTTGTATTAAAAAATAATAACGAAAGACAGTTTCAAGGTTAGAATGGAGCTGTCTTTTTTATGTGTTAATAAGAGGGCCGATCAATGTACTGGACAAATGTAACTTTTCATTATATACTAAGTTTAATGAGATGGTATACAAGAAAAACAATAAATTCACCTATTACAAAGAGTAATCGTGTTTTGGTTGGTACTTTTTGTAATATGTGAATTTTTTTCTTTTTGGAAAAGGTCGATTCTTATTAAATACAATTAATGGAGGTCATTTATATGACACAAGGTACAGTAAAATGGTTTAACGCAGAAAAAGGTTTCGGATTCATCGAAGTAGAAGGCGGAGAAGACGTATTCGCACATTTCTCAGCTATCCAAAGCGATGGTTTCAAATCACTTGACGAAGGTCAAAAAGTTGAGTTTTCAGTAGAAAACGGACAACGTGGCCCACAAGCTGCAAACATCGTAAAACTTTAATTTTAATGATGTAACGATAAAAAAGAGGCATCCTTTCCGAAGGGTGCCTCTTTTTCTTATTGTTTTCAAATCCTTCTACACTAGTACTTCACTTTTTTCCCCCTCAAATATTCAATTAAAGCAAAGATCACTTGCTCTTCAAGCAGTTCATAGGTATTATCCATCTTTATTCTTTTGGAGTCGTACAAAAATGCATCAAGTAGATATGGGACTCTTGGGACGGCGCTACCTTGATTCTTTTGACTAAGCTGATCCCAGCAGTAAGTAAAGAAATCCTTTGAGTAACGCTTATGTTCAATACAGTCTTTTAAACGAGATTTCTTGATATCGATAAATCCTTCAAATATGTTTCGGTGAACGATTTGGTACCACATTTGTTCACGTATTGCTTCTTTTAATACAACATTTGTTGTATTAACTGATTGCTCATCTGTTGTATTATTTAATACAACATTTGTTGCATTAAAATTTGGCAATCTTTCGTTAATAAATTGTTGCAGATCCTCTTCCCGTATTCTCCAGCCTTGTTTTTTGCTGTTTTGATAGCCCTTCAGCTTTCCAGTACGTAACCACCTACGGACACTTTCTTCATTTGACGTGATTTTTAATGCTTTCAATCGCTTAAAGACTTCGTTTACAGAATAAGTTGTCATTTAATGGCCTCCTTTTATTACAACAATTGTTGTATGAAGATAGTTCAATCAAAGTCTGGTAGCTGGCCGAGGCGGATTCTTCGATGAATAGAAATCAGCACAAAAGATCCACTCTACTCCCCAGGGGGGCTGGTCTTGTGCCAAGACCTTCACGCCCATAAAACATAAATAAATACTCCTGAAAGGGAATGCCCATAAAACGCTAGCAGGAAACTAGAAATATGTAATGGCACAGTGGAGTATTTAATTAACCAGTGTGTAAGAACGATTTCGGCATGGATAACTGTTCGGTTAGGAGCTGTTCTTGCAGTAGTTTTTGTACGTAATTTACAAGTGCCGTGTAACCTGCAGTAGGTTCAAGTAATGCCATTTGTTCTTGTACAATTTGGCGTAATGAAGCAGCGAAACGTGTTCCTAGGTCTTGCTTTAACCAGATGATGTAATCGATGTATAATGCAACCGTTGTTACGCCTGTTTTCGCATTGCGACCTTTGCCTGTCGTTGTTTTGATGATTTTTTTAGACTCTTTGAATAGCTTGTTGAGCGTGCTGCTTGCGATATCGATTGCATCACATAGCTCTTTTTGCGTACGCCAAATAAACGGCTCCGAAACGCTTTTTTCGGCCGTGATATAGTGAATGAGGTCTTGTTCCCACTCGTGGCAGTGGCTACGCTTACGATCCTCGCGTGCTTTTTTATGCTTGTACCAGCACTTGCCGCCTAAATGGACAGGTACTTCGCCTTGGACATAGAGCGCAAGGAGCTGCTCGATGTACTCCTTTTTAGCGCCTTTATACTTGCCAGAATAAGCAGAATTGATGATTGTGTTCACTTCTTTAATCGATAATGGGCAGCGAAGAGTTGTATTGTATTGGTCAAGTAAGTCGAATGTGAAAGACTTGTCCTTGCCGTCTTGAAAGCATACTAAAGCAAGCGTAAACAATAGATTGTTTCGCCCCATTTGTCCCTTTTCTCCTTTGACATCTGTTGCAGAAAGCAGCTGATGAAACCACTCGGACTGTGTTAACGACGTCGCTTGACTTTTCGTAGGTACAACAAATAAAGGTCTCGCTAAATCGTCATCGCGACGCATCGACCAGTTAATGAATTCATGCATTGAATACGTGTTATTTAAATCTACATAAGCGATATTGTCTCGTTTTGGCATACGGAAAAAGCCGAAGTCGTTGCAGTAAATATCCGCATCGACTGACTTTAGGCTTCGCTTTAAATTATCACTAATGCGCTTTGCGACCTTCAAGCCACGGAAGTTGTTTTTATTTGAAATAAATAGCGGTGAAGACAGCACAAAATACAGCTGATAGCCACGATCTGACTCCACAATGAACGTAGGTAAGCCGATTGAATCGTCCATACATGCTAATAGTAAATCGTTTACCGTATGACGCTTCGTATCAATATCGATGACGAATGTGTTGATTTGCTGTAAGTTGTCCTCACTAAAGCCTTTAATAAACAGACGCTTTTCATCACTATACGTACCGTAACGATAAACATTAGGGGTAAAATGTGTCAGTGCATCTACGTTTGCTAATAAGCTCTCTTTTGATGTGATAATATAGCCTTTCACGTGGCCATTCGCAAAATGCGCTTTATCACGTACGACAAAAAGAACGCCTTGGCGATTTTCGCGCTCGTTCTTCTCCGCTGCTAGACGATTTGGTAAGCTCGCATTCGAGCCGACCTTTTTATAAGTTAATAAACCTTTTGGTAATAACACATCAAAAAGTTGCTGTAGCATGTGCATCGATACCCCCCTAATTTTTTATATAACCATTATATAAAATCGAGGTTGTGCATTTTGGCTCTCTCTATAGAGGAAAATGCACCATTTTTGACACGCCTTCAGCCTTAGAGCCACAAGGGTTTGAAAAAAAGTTGTAATTTTTTTTTTAAACGGGTTTGTCCCAAAAAAACGGTGCAAAAAAACAAAATGCACCACTCCCTAAATGTTGAAAACGTTGATATATCAACGTTAATTGCGATTTTGGCGAAAAAAATACTACACGGGTTTGTCCCAAAAAAATGCGAGTGGTGCATTTAAAGTACACGGGTTTGGAAATGCACCACTGAAAAATCGTTTTAAAATGCACCATTTTTTTAGAAACGTTGATTTAATCGCATTTGTTTGTACACGGGTTTGTCCCGACTGGTGCATTTGGGCAAAATACTACACGGGTTTGTCCCAAAGTTTGTACACGGGTTTGTCCCAAAATTCAAATAAGTGGTAAAAATGGGGCGCATTTTTTATATAGACTGAAAAATCAGATAAATTTGTGTATGAAATCGGTGCATTTTATTCGGGCAAAATTATTTCATTGTTTATTAAATTAAAAATTATGCACCAAACGATAAAGGGGCATGATTAAAATGCACCAACTCCTTTTAGCTTGGTGCATTTTGATATAATAAAAGCAAAAATTTCAATTTCGGGAGGTGACTTATGGATTATCAAACGTTAAGTGATACAACAATTTTAAATTACGAACAAAGAAAAATAGCGGTCTTTGAGGAGATAAAAGGGTTATTTGAGGAGTTACCGTTCTTACTTGATATATGGTACCAAGACGCCTACCATACGACGCCTGAAGAAAAAATCCACCAAACGCCTGGTGAGCACCAAAGTGAAAGCTTTCGTGCCATTTATCATTTGATTATTGACGAGTTAAGTGACTACAAACGCTTCACAAAACGCATTATACGCGATATCGTGCTCAATTTTGAAGATACGATCAAGGAGCATGTAACGCCTTATTTAGCGCATTTAATGGAGCACAATCGAAATATCTCCTTAACAGAGCAGGAATATATTTATGCCAATACTTCTACCCGATTTCATTTAATGCGCAATATTGTTACAAGTAAAACGAACTTCGCTGAGAAGGAAACAGGCTTTATGGGAACAGAGCTCATCGATAATCAAGGTACCTTCCACGGATTTGCGGAACTGCGCCCTGCACCGTTAGTTCAAACAGAGGCTGCGGATTATGGTTTAGATTTACTTGAAACGACCCTTAGTTCACTCGATGAACTGACAGCCGATATTTTCGATTTAGTGAGTTATCAGTGGATGATCGGCAAACGGGATAGCGAAGGTTTTATTGAATTTCATAGCGATGACGCACTCCTTCTTCGTCACTATGAAAAGGGCGAGACACCCGAAATGCTCAAATTTAAAGAGCGGGACCGCTTTACGATCATGCAACGTGTCGCTGCTTTATCTAGCGTTTGGATCGCCTTACATGATGGGCCTGAACGTGTGAAAATCGTCAATGCAAGTGAAATTAATTCAAAGCATTATAACTTCCAAGATTTCAAGCGGATGTTTGACATTGGCAGTGTCCGTATTGCTTTTGATAAAAAAACAAATAAACCAAAAGGGATTTATGCCCTGCAAATTAAGCCGTCAACTCTCCTGCAGCCGTATTTAGACGGTACGAAATCAAGCCTTGGCGTCCTTGATTTAAAGGTTTTTAAATATAGCTACGTATCGCAACGTGAGCATAAGCGTCTAATACGCTACTTAAGTCGCCAATGGAAAATTCGTTCGATTAAAGGAACGGTCAATCAGCCGTTTAAAATTGCGACGCTGTTAACTGAGATGAACTTCCCTGCCCGCTTAAACGGGGTACAATTGCGCGATAGCTTTGAGCAAGTTCTAGATGATTTGCAACGTGACGAGGTAATCTCCAATTGGTCCTATACCGAGGCAATTGAAGAAGCACGCATCGGAAAAAAAGGTTGGGTACAAAACTACTGGAGCCAAATTAGCATTATCATTACGCCTCCTTCTACAGTTGTACTTGAAAATAAGAAAAAGATTTCCTTACCAAATGCACCAGTAGAAACAAACGCGTCTACAAACGAATTAACCGAACCTGAATATACAGAAGTCTTGCTTGAAAAAGAGGAAAATATCGTTGAAATGCCAAAAACGATACAAGAACTTACCCCTGAAATTATGCATGCTAAAATCAATGAGCTGGGCTATTCCATTCGTAAAGCAGCAGATGAAATGGGCATTAGCCATACAACTCTTTCACGCTACATAGCACATAAAATTAAACGTCAAAACAAAGATAACGACCAAAAAATGATGCTGTGGTTGGAAATGAATAGTTGATATGTTTATGGTACGTCGTAAAGAAAGGAAAAGTATTTAATGCTTTTTCTTTCTTTATTTTTTTCTGTCGTGAACATGCAATAGTGACACTGTTGGACGAAAAATGGACCACTTTAAATCAAAATGAACCACTTGCTAAGGTACGAAAACGTTGATTTAACTGCATTTTCAAGAATTGAACCATTTAAATAGTATGACTACTGGACGGAAAATGGACCAGTAACATGCACAGTGGACATACATATAGACCATTTCCGGTTTATATTTAATACAACAATTGTTGCATAAGAATAGTTCTATCAAGTTTCTGGTGGCTGGCCAAGGTGGGTTCTTCGATGATTATAGATCAGCACAAAAAGATTCACTCTACTCCCCAGGGGGGGCTGGTCTTGTTCCAAGACCTTCACGCCCCTAAAACATAAATAATAATCATGCTACACAATCATTTATTGATTCTCATGGTGGCACACCCATAGGAAACTAGAAATATGTATTGGCACAGTGGAGTATTTAATTAACCAGTATTCATAAGGATTTCCGACATGTTCAACTGTTCGGTTAGATGCTGTTCTTGTAGTAATTTTTCAACATACTTTGCTAGTGTCGTATAACCTGCAGATGGTTCAAGTAAAGCCATTTGTTCTTGGACAATTGGGCGCAAAAATTTCGCAAAACGTGTTCCTAAGTCTTGCTTTAGCCAAATAATGTACTGGATATATAGCTCGAATGTTGTCCAGCCTGTTTTCGCATTACGGCCTTTGCCTGTTGTTGTTTTAATGATTTTTTTAGACGTCTTTAATAGCTCATTAAGCGTGCTGCTAGCGATTTTAACTGCTTCGCACACCTCTTTTTGCGTACGCCAAATAAACGGCTCTGAAACGCTTTTTTCGGCCGTAATCCATGCGATCAAATCTTCTTCTCGTTCATTGTAATGGCTACGCTCGCGATCTTCGCGTGCTTTTTTGAACTTGTACCAGCCTTTGCCGCCTAATTGCACGTCAAATGTACGGTGCGGTACATAAATAGCAAGTAGTTCCTCAACGTATTCCTTTGAAGGACCGTGGTATTTACCTGAATACGCAGATTCAAGGATCTTTTTTAACGATGAACCAGAAAGCGGACAGTTTAAACGGTAGTTAAATTCGTCTAAGAAATCCATTGTACGGTCCTTTGACCAACCTTCTTGAAGGCATGCTAAAGCTAGCGTAAATAACGTGTTATTACGCCCTATTTGCCCTTTCTTGCCTTTTATATCTACTGCATGGATTAAAGCTTGAAACCACTCTGTATCCATAACTGACGCCTTTTTAGCACTAGGTGTAGGCACGACAAAGAGAGATCTATCGTTATCGTCATTGCGACGGATAGACCAATCGATTAAATAATTTGGTGAGTACACAGCAGTTTCATCGAACCATACGATATTCTCACTATTTGGCATGCGGAAAAAGCCGAAATCGTTGCAGTATATATCGGCACCGACAGACTTCAAGCTGCGTTTTAAATTATCAGCGATACGTTTCGCTATTTTTAAGCTGCGAAACCCTGTTTTATTTGTGAGGAAAAACGGTGCTGTTAGCAAGAAATAAACTTGGTAGCCACGATCTGTTTCTACAATTATCGTTGGTAGGCCAACGCTGTCATCAAGACATGCCATAAAAATATCTTGTACTGTGTACTCTTTCGTATCGATATCGATGACAAATGCATTGATTTGCTGTAGGTTTTGCTCTTCAAATCCTTTAATGTAGCGACGTTTCGAATCGGCATACTGGTAGTGTCGATAGACGTTTGGTGTGAAATGTGTAAAGCGGTCCACTTGTTCAAGTAGTGTTTCTTTGGACGTCATAATAACGCCTTTTACGCCAGCATCCGTAAAATGGCTTTTATCGCGCACGGCAAAGATTGCGCCTTTTTTATCGAGCATATCTACTTCTTTTGCTTGTAGTTGTACGAGTACGGGTGCTTTTGATGCTTTCGGGTTATGTGTAAGTAATCCTTTATGTAAAATCATATTAAAAACTTTAGTAAGCTTGTCCTTTTTCGATTTCTTGCATGTTAAAAAAGCCATTAACGATTCCTCCAATCGATGAATTAATGAGTGATTGAGTGAACGCCAATAGCTAAATATGAATTTTCTGCACGAAAAAGCATGCCAAATTTCAATTTTGGACACTTTTTTTAATTGAAAATCGAAATTTGGATTGATATAATCAGTACAGTTCTTATATAAAGATAATATACATATTTATGTGCTCTAACACATAAATTGTGTATATACTGACATTGACTATTTGGCGTTCACTATTTGACGTTCGCTATTTAGTTTTCTTGTAAAAAGTCATTCCACGGTCCGGCCAAAGACACATGGGAATGGCTTTTTTAGTTTTTTTGACGCTTATTTACAAGTAATTATCTATAAATTCCACTCTATTGTAAACATTAAATTTCTCTATAAAGTAGATAATTTCTCGAATAGGTGCAAATTCCTATTTTTTGCGGGAAAGTTGTGTTTGAGAGACCTTTTTCACACTTCTAAAAACCCTATTATATCAAAGTTTTTAAAACTTTCTCGTATATTTTTATCTTTGTTACAGGGTAAAATTGAAATTCCATCGGGTTTATGCGAGTTTACAACGTTAAAATTTTATTCATTAAAGCCGATTTTGCAGGAGTATGTAAAACTCTTGCTACGACTGATTTTTTATGAAAGTGTATACACAATGTTCCATCAAAAAAGCGACAAACGCCGTTAAATCAGCGTTTGTCGCTTTTTTGGTATATGTCCAAACTTTTGTTTGAGTGCTTTTTTGCTTATTGCTGTACATCCGCATACACCCTTCCCTTTGCATTGTGCTTAATTCTTCAGTTTCGTAAACTTTCTCGCAAAAGTAGAAGTTTGAAAAGGTTACTCTTTGCGAAGGTGTCCATTTGCGAAGGGTACCATTTGAAAAGGTAGAAGTTTGTTTGGTATACTTTTGTTAAGAATTTCCGTTTGAAAAGGGAGTGTTACGTATGGCGATAACGATTGTAGTAGGGAACTTTAAAGGTGGCGTAGGTAAAACGAAAGTGTCAGTCATGGCCAGTTGGGAACTAGCTTTCGAGAAGAATAAGAAGGTCCTTTTAGTCGATATGGACCCACAAGGTAATGCGAGTACATTAATTGCTCGTTCTACAGGCGTAACTGAAATCAATGCGAGTATTTTTGATGGATTTAAAAATGGTTCGTTAAAAGAATGTATCGTGCCCGTAACAGAAAACCTACATATGATTCCAGCACAAGTATCGTTTAAAAATTTACCTAAGTTTTTATACGCTAATGTTCAAGAAGAAATTGACCAAGTTTCTTATCTTAAGAAGCTACTTGATCCGATTCGTGATGAATATGATTATATTTTCATTGATGTACCACCGACAATTAGCGACTTCTCCGATAACGCCATCATGGCATCGGATTATGTATTAATCATTTTACAAGCGCAAGAACTTTCTCTTGAAGGTGCTGAGACATACTTAAAATATTTGCAGTTCATGGCAGACCATTATGATGCAGATATTCAAGTCGTTGGCGTGCTACCCGTATTACTTCGTCCGGGTGGTCGTGTTGATATGTCTACAATCGAACGAGCGAAAGAAATGTTCGGCGATGATAACGTGATGAAAAATGTGGTGAAACACCAAGAACGTCTAAAAGCATGGGATGTAACAGGCATTAAAAATAAAGATCAGCATGATACAAAAGCCCACCAAGTATTCATTGATGTAGTTGATGAGTTGTTAGAAAAACTTAATGACTTCGAGGAGGCTGGTAAGTATGAATAATGAGAAAGGCGGTCTCATTAAAAAGAAAAAGAAGCCGATCATGCCACCACCAGCTCCTGTTATAAAAACGCAAGCTGCCGATTTTTCCTATTCATCAGCTCCTGTTGAAGAAGAGGTAAAGCAGCCTGTCAAAGAACAAAAGAAATCTAAAACGATTGGTAAAAAAAATAGTACAAAAACACTCAAAGTTCCTTCTGAAATTCATACTCAAATTCATTTGCTTAGCCCTTTTATGGATGAAAATAAAGCATATATGATTTTGCAGCGGCTGATTGATAGTTATGTAGCAAATGAACTAACAAACCGCCAACAACGCCAATTTGAATTTATGTTAAAGATGTCTGAGGAAGAGAAATAACAAAAGCATAGAAAAACGCGCTCAGACGTATCGGGCTCCCCTGTCTCGCTACGTTTGAGCGCTATTTTTTTAGATATTTTGCGTAGAATAGAAAAGTTTTGCGAAGTTTTGCGCAGAAAAATGAAAAAATACCCCGGTTTGCGGTGTTCTAGTTGAGCTAAGATGGAGATCTTTAAGCGGATTAGGCTGCGACGAAATACAAAATTTTAATACAACAAATGTTGTATTAAATTTAATACTACTCGCTACTCTTTCTGTAAAAGTGGCTGGCGGGGAGGATCGTAATTTGCGCAGTTTAGAAAAGTTTTGCGCAGAAAAACGGCAATTTGTCCCGAGTTTGCGAAGAAAAAAGCTAAATTATCCCGACTTTGCGAAGAAAAACGCCAAAATATCCCGATTTGCGGTGTTCTAGTTGGGCTAAGATGGAGATCTTTAAGCGAATTAGGCTGCGACGAAATACAAAATTTTAATACAACAAATGTTGTATTAAATTTAATACTACTCGCTACTCTTTCTGTAAAAGTGGCGGGCGGGGAGGATCGTAATTTGCGCAGAACGGAAAAGTTTAGCGCAGAAAAACGGCAATTTGTCCCGAGTTTGCGAAGAAAAAAGCTAAATTATCCCGACTTTGCGAAGAAAAACGCCAAAATGTCCCGATTTGCGGTGTTCTAGTTGAGCGAAGATGGAGATCTTTAAGCGGATTGAGGTGCGAAGAAATGCAGAAATTTAATGCAACAAATGTTGTATTAAATTCAATACGACTCGCTACTCCTTCTGTAAAAGTGGCGGGTGGGGAGGATCGTAATTTGCGCAGTTTAGAAAAGTTTTGCGAAGTTTAGCGCAGAAAAATGAAAAAATACCCCGATTTGCGGTGTTCTAGTTGGGCTAAGATGGAGATCTTTAAACGGATTAGGCTGCGACGAAATACAAAATTTTAATACAACAAATGTTGTATTAAATTCAATACTACTCGCTACTCCTTGTAAAAGTGGCGGGCGGGGAGAGGGGAAGTTTGCGCAGAACGGAAAAGTTTTGCGAAGTTTTGCGCAGAAAAATGAAAAAATACCCCGATTTGCGGTGTTCTAGTTGAGCTAAGATGGAGATCTTTAAACGGAT
>Ga0233373_1000053_pt1 | contig 16347 bp, 15 predicted proteins | sample ElkDunMinimDraft_5_FD_180685 | JGI IMG/M metagenome (GOLD analysis project Ga0233373, IMG submission 180685) | Fecal eukaryotic communites from dung pellets of Tule Elk in California, USA - Elk Dung E0 | ecosystem: Host-associated > Mammals > Digestive system > Large intestine > Fecal | place...
GGGTCCAAACCGTGTGAATACCATGGGTCAAGAATTTCATTTGCATATGATGGGCTTACGGTTGTAACTCTGTCAGCACACTCAATTGCACCCTTCATAAAATTGCAATCGCCGTCATATTCAAGAAGTGAAGCAGCACTTTCGGGAAGACCAACAACATCACCTAAAAGGTCCATGCCGTATGTTCCCTGATACTGAATATTATGAATTGTGAAAATTGTTTTTATGTTTTCATAACCCGGACGAGTTGCATAAAGCGTATTATAATAAACGGGAGTCAAAGCAGACTGCCAGTCATTACAGTGAATAATATCGGGTTTGAAATCAATATGAGGAATAATCTCAAGCACTGCACGTGCAAAAAATGCAAAGCGCTCTGCATCATCATAATAGCCATAAAGTGAATCACGTTTAAAATAATACTGATTATCAAGAAGATAATAGATTACTCCACCCGCTTTTGCTTCAAAAATTCCGCAGTACTGTCTGCGCCATGCAACAGGAACCGAAATGCTTGTTACAAATTTCATTGTATCTTTAAGTTCCTGACTGATTGTATCATATAAAGGCATTACAACACGAGCACCGATAAGTCTTTTACGGAGTGCCTGAGGAAGACTACCCGCAACGTCACCGAGACCGCCACTCGCTTTAAAAGGCAATGCCTCACTTGAAACATATAAAACTTTCATATAGTTTTCCTTTCCATATATCTGATAGGTCATTCTGAGCATAGTATACCAACTAACAGAGATTTCTCGTGGTTACACTCATCAGAATGACATTGCAGGCATGGAAGCCTGCCACTATGTGAGCCACTAAATGCTTGGATTTTTGATGAAATTTTGCTTTTGAGACCGCAGGCTTACGAGTGTAAGTCAAGGGTGAAAAAGTGAAATTTCGCAAAAAGACTGCATTTAGATTACTATTTCCTTACCAATATATACAGGATAATTCTCTGCGCCTGAAAGAGTTTTATTTGGTGTAATAACAACGCTCTTATCAGCAACAACACAATTTACTGTTGCATCCTGTGCAACATATGTGTCCTGCATAAGAATTGAATTTTTAACAACTGCATCCTTTGCCACACGTACACCACGGAAGAGAATTGAATTTTCAACTTTACCCTCAATTATGCAACCATCCGCAACGAGAGAATTCTGCACTTTTGAACCAAGTCCGTAAATTGCAGGCATATCGTCACGCACTTTTGTATAAACAGGACGGTCAGCAGTAAAGAGGTCGTCACAATTTTCAGGATTAAGCAAGGCCATATTTGCCTCATAATAAGACTGCATTGACTCAATTGTTGCTGAATAGCCCTTTGCCTCAAAGCCGTAAATGTTAAGTTTACCAACATTTGCTTGAATAAGGTCTGTTTCAAAATCCTTATAATTAAGGCTTACTGCTTCATTGATGAGTCTTTCAAGAAGTGATTTCTTCATAAGAATTACGTTGAGCGAATAATTCACATCACCATTCGCAACGGGTGAAACTGTGATTTTCTCTGCTTTATTCTCGCCATTCATATCAAGCACAATTACATCTGTAAGATTTGGCATTTTACCGTTCTTATAAACGATTGTCATATCAGCATTTTTTGCTGTATGATAATCCATAAGTTCTTCAATATCAATATTGATAACTGTATTGCAATCAGAGAAAAGTACATATTCTTCATCTGAACGGCTAATAAAGCCCATAATACCCTTTAATGAAGCAAGTTTATCGCGATTTCCTCCTGCCTCATTTGTTGAGAATGGAGGAAGAATGAAAAGACCGTCATTTTTACGAGCTAAATCCCAAGGCTTGCCAGTACCTACGTGGTCCATAAGTGACTGATAATTGCTCTTTGTAAGAACACCGATTTTTTCAATACCTGCGTTCACCATATTTGAAAGTGTAAAGTCAATAAGTCGGTAACGTGAAGCAAATGGAACTGAACCCATTGTACGAATACCTGTAAGTTCACTTACACATTCATCATAAGCATTTGAGAAGATAATTCCCACAATATTCTTACCTGTCATTTTATTCAGCCTCCTTTACTACGTCTGTATCAACCTGTGCTTTAGGTGCAACTTCTGCACCCTCGCCGACTGTTACACCTGCACCAACAACGGCTACACCCCACTCATCGCGGTCTGCCATTTCTTCAGGTGACTTACCAACAACTGCGCCCGCTTCAATTACTGCGTTTTCTGCAACGATTGAATACTGAACAACTGCACCCTTTTTAACAACTGTGCCAGGCATTACAATTGAATATTTAACCTCTGCACCCTCTTCAATTGTAACATCAGAGAAGAGAATTGAGTAATCAACATCACCATAAACTCTTGAACCCTCAGAAATCATTGAATTCTGCACTTTTGCGTTTGCAGAAATATAATGTGGAGGTGAAACAGGAGTTTTTGCATAAATTCTCCAACTTGAATCTGAAAGGTCAAGGTCAACTTTGGGGTTAAGAAGGTCAAGGTTTGCTTCCCAAAGGCTATCAATTGTACCAACGTCTTTCCAATATCCGTCAAAGAGATATGCAAACATTCTCTCACCGTCTGCGTGCATTTTAGGAATAACGTTCTTACCAAAGTCATTGCTTGAATTTGGGTCTGCTTCATCATCAATAAGATACTGACGAAGTTTGCTCCAAGTAAACACATAAACACCCATTGAAGCCTTGTTGCTTCTTGGATTCTTTGGTTTTTCTTCAAATTCGCTAATTGAATTGTCATCATTTAAAATCATAAGACCAAAACGGCTTGCTTCGTCCCACGGAACTTCAAGCATTGCAATTGTACAAGCAGCATCTTTTTCCTTATGATATTCAAGCATTTTGTTATAATCCATTTTATAAATATGGTCACCTGAAAGAATAACAACATATTCTGGGTCATAACGGTCAATAAAATTGATATTCTGATAAATTGCATTTGCAGTACCTTTATACCATTCTGTACCCTTAATCTGCTGATAAGGTGAAAGAATATGAACACCACCATTGGCTCTGTCTAAATCCCATGCCTGACCGTTACCTATGTAATCGTTAAGCTCGAGAGGCTGGTACTGTGTAAGCACACCAACAGTTGTGATACCTGAATTCACGCAGTTTGAAAGCGGGAAGTCAATGATTCTGTATTTTCCGCCATAAGGTACAGCGGGTTTTGCAATGTTCTTTGTGAGAATTCCAAGACGGCTTCCCTGCCCACCGGCAAGAAGCATTGCAAGACATTCAGTTTTTCGTGCCATTGTAAATTCCTCCATTTATATAAGTTTAGTATTGATAATTTAAACTATCTTGTCTTTTTAAGATAGATTGTTGACATCGGTGGTAAATCAAGTGAGATACTCTGCTCAAATCCGTGCATAGTAGTCTTTTGCCACTTGATTTTATCTTTTTGGCCACGACCCTCACCGCCATAGGCTATATCATCAGAATTAAATATAACCTTGTAATTTGATTTTGAGGGTACGCCAATTTTATAATTCTCTCGCATTACGGGAGTGAAATTGCAAACCGCAATAATCTCTTTACCTTTTTCATCAATTCTACGGAATGCGATTACCGAATTATCACTGTCATCCGCTGAAATCCACGAAAAGCCTTCCCAAGAGTGGTCAATCTGCCAGAGCGGTGCGTTTGCCTTGTAAAAATGATTAAGGTCTTTGAAATATGTCTGCAACTTTCTATGTGCATCATACTCAAGGAGTAACCAATCAAGCCCCTGTTTGTAATTCCACTCAATAAATTGACCGAATTCGGAGCCCATAAACATAAGCTTTTTTCCAGGATGAGCCATCATATATCCCATAAAAGCTCTTACTCCCGCAAATTTTTCTTCATATGTACCGGGCATTTTATTTATAAGTGAACATTTGCCGTGCACAACCTCGTCGTGAGAAATTGGCAGAACAAAATTCTCTGAAAATGCATAGAAGAAAGAGAATGTAATACAACCGTGATTACCTTTTCTGTAAAGTGGGTCAGTTGAGAAATAACGAAGAATATCGTTCATCCAACCCATATTCCATTTGTAGTTGAAACCAAGTCCACCCATGAACACAGGCTTTGTAACCATCGGCCACGCGGTACTTTCTTCCGCTATGAGCAAACTACCGTGATAGTCACGGAATACATTCATACTCAATTTATTTAAGAATGCAACGGTTTCAAGATTTTCAACACCGCCGTCTTTATTTGCAATCCAATGCCCGTCTTCTCTACCATAATTGAGATAGAGCATTGAGGCAACTGCATCAACACGAAGTCCATCAATATGATATTTGTCAAGCCAAAACATTGCACTTGAAATAAGGAATGATTGAACTTCATTTCTACCAAAGTCAAATACCTTTGTTCCCCATTCAAGATGTTCGCCCTTTCGCACATCTGCATATTCGTAACAAGGAGTACCGTCAAACTCAGCAAGGCCATTAGCATCCTTTGGAAAATGAGCAGGTACCCAGTCAAGAATAACACCGATGTTGTTTTTGTGACACATATCAATAAGATACATCAAATCATCGGGTGTGCCATAACGCGAGGTAGCGGCAAAATATCCTGTTACCTGATAACCCCACGAGCCATCGAATGGGTATTCCGTAAGTGGCATAAATTCAATGTGAGTGTAACCCATTTCTTTAACATATGGTATTAATTCATCCGCCATTTTGCGATAAGAATAGAAATTACCGTCCTCATATTGTTTCCACGAGCCGAAATGCACCTCATAAATATTTACAGGTCTGTCATACTGAGCTTTTTCGCGTTTAGCTTTTTCCCATTTGGCATCGGTCCATTTGTAAGAACCTAATTCATAATATTTTGTGGCATTATCTGGACGGGTTTCCATATGGTAACCATATGGGTCACTCTTCATAAGTTTATGACCGTCTTTTGCATAAATACAATATTTATATGAATCAAACTGCTTGACATTCTCAACATAAGCTTCCCAAATTCCACCAGCGGTAATTCGCTGTGCAAAATTCGCTTCGTCATTCCAGTTATTAAAGTCACCGCACACCGAAACCGCTTGGGCATTCGGAGCCCAAACTCTGAAAACAACACAATTTTCGTCTACACGATGAGCACCCATATACTCATAAGAACGTGCATTATTACCCTGATGAAATAAATATACTGGCACTTGTTCTTCATAATTACTTTTAAGACTCAATTCTATCGCCACCTTTCCAGACATAACTATACATATATATTGTATCACTACCAGTCCGCGTTTTCAAGTATTTTTTGAACAAAATACTCAAAGCATTAACAAATTTCATTACACCCCTTTGTGCACTTTGTTACAAAAAATACCATATTATCTTTAAAATCAACAAAAAACAGGACAAAATTCAACTTTTGTCCTGTTTGTATTTTATAAATTTGTGAAAAAGAATCAATTTTCTTCAAAACTGCCAGTATACAACTGATAATACTTACCTCTTTGACTGATTAAGTCATCGTGGTCGCCACGTTCAATGATTCTTCCGTTTTCAAGAACCATTATGGCATTGGCATTTCGCACTGTTGAAAGTCGGTGAGCAATAACAAAAACCGTTCTGCCCTCCATAAGTGCATCCATACCCTTTTCAATTTGTTTTTCTGTTCTTGTATCAATCGAACTAGTCGCTTCATCAAGAATCAGTACGGGTGGGTCTGCAACCGCTGCACGTGCAATTGAGAGCAACTGTCTTTGACCTTGCGAAAGATTTGAGCCATCGCCCGTAAGCATAGTATTGTATCCATCAGGCAATTTTTCAATAAACGAATGAGCATTTGCAATCTTTGCAGCCTCGACAATCTGCTCATGAGTAGCCTCAAGGTTACCATAACGAATGTTGTCTTCAATTGTACCCGTAAACAAATGGGTATCTTGAAGCACAATACCAAGAGAACGACGCAAATCGTCTTTTTTAATCTTTTGAATATTTATACCGTCGTAACGGATTTTACCTTCCTGAATTTCATAAAAACGATTAATCAGGTTTGTAATTGTGGTTTTACCCGCACCGGTTGAGCCTACAAATGCAATCTTCTGACCGGGTTTTGCATAGAGAGAAACATCGTGAAGCACTGTTTTTTCGTCCGTATAACCGAAAGTAACATCTTCAAAAACAATATCACCTGCAAGACGAGTATATGTGATTGTTCCATCACCGTGAGTATGTTTCCACGCCCAGATACCCGTATGCTTTTCTGTTTCTTCTATTTCACCTTTATCATTTATTTTCGCATTAACAAGCATTACATAGCCTTCGTCCACTTCAGGCTTCTGGTCTATTATTTCAAAAATTCTTTCTGCACCTGCAAGTGCCATAAAGGTATTATTAAACTGTTGAGTAATGTTTGAAATCGGTTGCATAAAACTTCTTATATACTGCAAGAATGCAACAATTTCACCGGGTGACATAATACTTTTAACCGCAAGCATACCGCCCACTGCAGCAGCAAGTGCATAAGTAATATGAGAAAGGTTGTTCATAATAGGTCCCAACATACTAGCAAATGTGTTTGCACTTGTTGAAGCTTTACGAAGCTTTTCGTTAATATTGCCAAAATGAGAAACAACCTCATCTTCGTGATTAAAGACTTTAACAACCTTTTGTCCCTCAATAATTTCTTCAATATAACCATTTACATCGCCGATATTTTCTTGCTGACGCTTAAAGAAAAATGCACTCTTTTTACCGATTGTCTTTGTAATAAACATCATTACAAGCACCATTGCAATAACAATAAGTGTCATCTGCCAGCTCAAAAATAACATAATAAAGAATGAACCTATAATCATAATACCTGATGATACAAACTGTGTAACACCCTGACTTATGAATTGACGCAGAGTTTCAACGTCATTTGTAAATCGGCTCATAATTTCGCCGTGTGGACGTGAATCAAAGAAACTGATTGGTAAATCTGAAAGCGAGTCAAATAAATCTTTTCTGATTTTGTTAAGTGTTTTTTGTGTAAGCCATACTGAACATTTTGACTGACCATATGATGCTATAACACCGCCAAGGAATACACACGCCATCACTGCCATCATCTTTAAAAGTCCTGCAACTAATTCACCCTCAAAACTCTGCCCTACTAGTGGAGTAAGATAGTCATCAATAATCGGCTCAATAAAAAGTGAACCCGAAACAGATGCGAGTGAACTGATAGCTGCAAAGAAAAGCATACCAATAAACAAGCCTTTTTGTTTTAAAATATAACTTAATAATCTTACAACTGTGCCCTTTGTATTTTTAGGCTTCTGCACAGGACCTCTTGGTCCACGTCTTCCGCCTGGTCCTCCCATTGGTCCTGCCATCAGTTTGCACCTCCTTGCAAATCAAAATCATCTCCGCCTTTTTGCTGAGAATTATAAATATCCTGGTAAATCTCATTACGTGAAAGTAATTCCTCGTGAGTACCTATGTCGTTTACTTTACCATTATCAAGAATAATAATCTTGTCACAATCTTCAACTGATGAAATTCGTTGTGCAATAATAATTTTTGTAGTGTTTGGAATACACTGACGAAGACCTTTACGGATTTTTGAATCTGTAAATGTATCAACTGCACTTGTTGAATCGTCAAGAATAAGAATTTTAGGCTTTTTAAGAATTGCACGGGCAATACAGAGTCTTTGTTTCTGTCCGCCTGAAACATTGGAGCCACCCTGACTTAAATCAGTATTATAACCTTCAGGGAATGAAGAAATAAAGTTGTGTGCGTCTGCAATCTTACAAGCCTCAACTAATTCTTCATCAGTTGCATTTTTATTACCCCAACGCAAATTTTCTGCAATTGTGCCTGAGAAAAGTACATTTTTTTGGAGCACCATGCTTACTTCTTCACGGAGCGCGTGAATCTTATAATCTTTAACATTAACACCACCAACTGTTACTTCACCATCAGATACATCATAAAGTCGTGGAATCAACTGCACAAGACTTGATTTTGCTGAGCCCGTTGTACCAATAATGCCCACCATTTCACCACTTGCAATACTGAAATTTGCATTATTGATTACTGCTTTTTGTGCTTTATCGTATTTAAATGAAACATTTTTAAACTCGATTGAGCCATCTTTTACGGTTGTAATTGTTGCATTATCATCCCTTATATCTGGCACTTCTTCAACAACTTCAAGAATACGTTTTGCACTTGCCTGTGACATAAAGAATTGTGCAATTAAGAATATGAGCATTAAGAAACTCATAAGAATTTGCATAGCATATGTATAAATTGCAGTAAAATCACCAATAAGTAAGGTTTCTGCAGAAATAACCTTCGCTGCAATATAAAGTATTGCAAGAATTGTGCCATACATAACAAGCATAAACACAGGTTGACCTAAAATCATAAGCTTTTCTGCGTGTAATGCAGCTTGCAGCAAGTCATCGTTTGCTTTTTTGAACTTATCTTTTTCGTAATTTGAACGTACAAAGGCTTTTACAACTCTGATATTAGTAAGATTTTCCTGAATTGAAGCATTAAATCCGTCAAACATTTCAAGCATTTTCTTGAATCTCTTAAGCATTATTGGTGCAAAAATTATGAGAATAAGTGCAATAAGAGGGAGCGAAACGAGAAATGCTGATGATACTTCTTTACTCATTTTTATTGTAAAGATAAGGGCCACTACAAACTGTACGGGAGAGCGGAAAAGCATTCTAATCATCATTAAAAATGTGTTCTGCACTGAATTCACATCTGTTGTGATACGAGTAATAAGTGATGCGGTAGAAAAACGGTCAATGTTTGAAAATGAGAATGTCTGAATTTTAGCCATCATAACTTCACGGAGCTTTGCACCGAAGCCCATACCTGCGACTGAGGCAACTCTCGCCGCCATAGCACCACAGAAAAGTGAACCAAATGCATAAACAAGCATTCGCAGACCTAGTTTCAAAATTACATTCAAACTGTCGTCAGTCATACCATCTTCTGCCTGAACAATTTTTATAATGTCAGCCATAACCAGAGGTATCATCAATTCAAGAATAACCTCACCTACCATCAAAACAGGTGAAAGCAGAGCGGGAATAATATATTTTTTAGCATATTTCAAGAGTTTAAGCATGGTCTTCCTCCTCTATAAATTCTTTAAGATTATTATTCATTCTTTCAAGAAATGATACGAGCATATCAAGTTCTTCTTCGCTAAAACCTTTATATGTAACATCATCTATATATAAAAACATATTATCTGCATACTCAACAAGTTCTCTGCCTTTTCTTGTAAGTTTAAGTGTATTTTTACGTGCATCTTTTTTGTTTTCAAGACGCACAACAAGTCCTGCTTCTTCCATTCTTTTAAGTGAGGTTGCTACTGACGGAGCAGAAATATGCAGATAATCTGCAATTTCTTTCTGTGTTGAATTTTCATTCTCACTTAAATATTTGAGAATCGGCGGTTGACCAAAATAAATACCCTTTTCACGAAAACGACTGTCAACAATATTTCTGTGATTGCAGTGATAACGGTGAAATGTTTCACTAATTCTTCTTACTTTTGCTATCATTTTTTCACTACCTATAAAAAATACTTAACCGTTTAATAATTAACCGATTAACTATTTAAAATTATATACCCTATTTTATATATGTCAACCCTGATTTTTATGCCAATTTGTGAACTTTTTGTAAACAATTCGGCATTTTTTCACTTTTGTCTCGCTTTTTGCGGGACAAAAGTGCTTGTTCGCGCTATATATGGAGGATGTTTTTTCTAGCTTTATGAAAAAACGCCCCCAGAAAGGAGCAAAAATGAACGAAAAAAAATTATCAAAAAAAGAAAAGGATTTCTGTCAATATTATGTACGTTTAAGAAATCCCAAGGAATCGGCACAAAAGGCGGGATATTCCGTTATGCCCGAATACACTGCACTGCTGTTACTTACAAAAAAGCACATTAGAAAAAAGATTACTGAGCTTGAAAAAGAAAACACTGCCAATCACAATCTTGTGTCTGCAGGATTTCAACGCCTTGCTTTCGGCTCAGTTTCTGATGCTGTAAAACTTATTCTTGCCGTAGGTGAAAAAACCTCCCCCGACATTGATTCTCTTGACCTTTTCAATGTGTCAGAAATCAAATACACCTGCGGTAAGGGTATGGAGGTTAAGTTTTTCGACAGACTAAAAGCGCTTGAGCGACTCTGCGAAATTGCCGACAATGAAAGTAACCATACAAGTCTTTCGATTTATGAAGCCCTTGAAAGAAGTGCAAAAAATAGCACAGAAGGTGATGATTGTGGCTGACATTCAATTTTATGAATTTTCGCCAAAGCAATTGACGGTACTCAATTGGTGGTGCGAAAAAAGTCCTCATCACAACCGCGACGCAATAATCTGTGACGGCGCCGTGCGAAGCGGTAAAACTCTCTGTATGTCACTTTCGTTCATTCTTTGGAGCCTTTATCGTTTTTCAGACTCGTCTTTCGCCATATGCGGAAAAACCATCACATCACTACGAAGAAATGTAATAACTCCCCTGTTACCCATTCTTCGTCAAATGGGTTTTACTGTAAATGAGAAAAGAAGTGCAAACATAATTGAAATCGGCAACGATAAAGTCACAAACCGATTTTATCTTTTCGGTGGCAAGGACGAGTCTTCGGCATCACTTATTCAAGGGATGACACTTTGCGGAATTTTACTTGATGAGGTTGCCCTTATGCCTCGTTCATTTGTTGAACAGGCAATGGCACGTTGCTCTGTAAATGGGTCAAAATTTTGGTTTAACTGTAATCCTGAAAATCCACGTCATTGGTTTCACACTGAATGGATAAAAAAGTCTGACGAGAAAAATTGCCTTTATCTTCACTTTTTAATGAAGGACAACCCCTCTTTGTCAGAGAATATTCGTCAGCGCTATGAAAAACTATATTCGGGTGCATTCTATGAGAGATTTATTTTAGGAAAATGGGTAGCAGTCGATGGCCTTGTGTATCCTTTTTTCAACGAGAAAGAACACACCTGCACCACACTACCAAAAAAATGCGAGAAATATTATATTTCTTGTGACTATGGCACGGTCAACCCTGCGTCATTTGGGCTTTGGGGACTTTACAACGGAGTTTGGTACAGACTACGTGAATTCTATCACGATTCAAAATCGAAAGGCTTTCAGATGACCGACCTTGAATATTACAATCAACTTGTAGCCCTTGCAGGCAAAAATAGAATTGAAGCAGTAATTGTTGACCCATCTGCCGCATCATTTATGGAGTGCATTCGTCGCGAAGGTAAATTCCGTGTTATTCCCGCCGTCAACAATGTGAATGACGGAATTCGCAAAGTGAGTGAGGCAATCAAAACGAAAAAAATCATTATCGGCAGTTCCTGTGAAGATACCCTACGTGAATTCTCATTGTACCGCTGGGACTGCAACAGTGTTAAGGACACTCCAAGAAAAGAGTTTGACCACGCAATGGACGATATTCGCTATTTCGTGGCAACCGCTCTTAATTCTACAGATAATTCATTCTTTGCAATATCCGTAGAAAGAGATTAGACCCAAAATCGACAAGCACAAATCCTAACACCCGTTTGAATTTGTGTTAATAAAAGAAAGGAGGCAGAAAATGTCTATCTTTGACAAAGTTGGCAAAAGAAAAGTATGTACATCCGCACCACAGACTTCCCGACCTCACCCCTTTGAGCCTTTAGAGAATTATACTCCTCACGCAGTCTGTCAACCTGAATTATATCGTACACTCCGTGAGTCAATTCCGATTGTCGATACTGCAATTTACAAACTTGTAAGGCTTACAGGCGGATTTTCAGTTAAATCCCGCAACAGAAAAAATCAAAATGATTTGGATTATTTTGTCAGCAATGTAACCACGGGTGCTGGCAGAGGGCTTCATCAATTTATAGATACTTATTTTGAAGAACTTCTCACCTATGGCACTGCGGCGGGTGAAATCGTAGCAAATGAAAATGGAATTTCATCTCTTTACAATGTCCCCGTAAAAAATATCAGTCTTAAACGCAACCCTCATAATTTTAACGAAATTCTAATTTGCCGTCCCGATTCCCTCGAAGGCACTCCCGTCAAATTCCAAGAATTGGTTATGTATTCGGCACTTAATCCTGAAGCAGGAAGTATTACTGGTACATCAATTCTAAAAGGACTTCCCTTTGTATCGTCAATACTTTTAAAAATTTATAACTCAATCGGGCAGAATTGGGAAAGAGCGGGTAATTTGCGTTATGCGGTTACATATAACCCAGGAGCAGATGTACTTGACCGCGCCTATGCGAAAGAACGAGCCCAGCAAATCGCAAAAGAATGGGCAAGCGCAATGGACAAAGGCAGTATTAAGGACTTTATTGCCGTGGGTGATGTGCAGATTAAAGTAATTGGTGCTGACGGTCAAATTCTTGACAGTGAAACACCCGTTAAACAGATGCTGGAGCAGATTGTGTCAAAACTCTCAATCCCACCGTTCATGCTTGGTCTTTCATGGAGTACAACCGAGCGAATGTCATCACAACAAGCAGATGCACTCACAACTGAAATTTGGGCTTACAGAAGAATACTAACACCCGTAATCGAAAGAATATGTTCTATATATCTTCGTTTTCTTGGCAATAGTTCAGGTGTTGAGGTGGAATGGGACGAAATTACACTTCAAGACACCGTTGAACAAGCACGTGCCGACCTCTACTCTGCTCAGGCGAAAAATCTCATTGCTCACGGAGGTGAAAATTAATGATTAATAAATCTTATCAAGCTGAAAAAGAAATCGGAACTCCAACGGCAGATGATATGGAGTTAATCAATCGTTATACGCTTAAAAAACTTACTCCGCAAGAGGTTTTTTGTTTCAGTGTCACCCTTTGTGATAATGAAATTGACCGTGATTTTGAACGTTTCAATGAAGACGCACTCAAATCACTCGAGAAGCTCTTCATTGGTAAAACTGGAATTTTAAACCACAGTATGAAAAGCGAAGACCAAAATTGTCGCACCTATAAAACACAACTCATAAGGGATAACTACAAGAAAACCTCTGACGGCAAACCATATATGTCTTTAAAAGCTTGGTGCTATACGGTAAGAAGCGAGAAGAACAATTCGCTTATCCGTGATATTGAAAGCGGAATAAAAAAAGAGGTCAGCATAAGCTGTGCCTCAAAAAGACGTATTTGTTCAATCTGCGGTGAACATAACTGCTCACACATTGCAGGTAGAAATTATAACGATAAAGTATGTCACAAGACAATCACCGACATCTGCGATGCTTACGAATGGTCATTTGTTGCAGTACCTGCACAAAGAGCCGCAGGAGTTACAAAATCTTTTAAAAAGGAGAAATCTATGGAAAACATTCTTAAGTCCATTAGAGAAGAAACTACTCTTCTACTCGGCGAAAACGAGCTTAAAAAACTTTCCAATTATATGGATACACTTAAAAAACAAAGCATTGACGGTGAAAGATACCGAAAAATGCTTTGCGAAAATACAAAAAAGGGATTCGCATTGGCTATTCCCGAAGTTGAAGAAAATTGCGTTGATGAAATTTTGAAAAATCTTTCTACAGATAACCTTGAAAAGCTCTGTGACGCGATTTCAAAAAAAGCAACATCCGTTGCTCCAATAAGTTCTCAACTCTATGTTGAAGAAAAAAGTGAAAACAACTCAAATAGTGAGTTTAAATTTTAAGGAGGAAAAATACAATGGCAAATTTTGAAACAATTAAACTTGATAAGGGTCTTTATGGTACAGGTAAGGGTTTTCTTTATGAGCTTGAAAAAATTGACCCAAGCGAGAACTACAAGGGTACTGTCCTTGAAAATTTAGATGCTTTTGAACGTCAGCTAAAACGTTTTAACATTAAGGTAAAAGGTGCAGGTAGTGATTCAGTTGAGAAATTCTTCGCAACAACTGATTCTGCAGTGCTTTTCCCAGAATATGTATCACGTGCAGTGCGTCAAGGTATTGAAGAAGCAAATCATCTTGATAACATTATTGCTACAAAAACAAATATCAATTCACTTGATTACAGAACAATCGCATCAGTGCCTACCAATGAAGAAAAAGAACTTAAAGATGTTGAAGAGGGTACACAGATTCCCGAAACTGTTGTACATACTCAGAATAATCTTGTAACACTTAAAAAAAGGGGCAGAATGCTTGTTGCATCTTATGAAGCAATCCGTTTTCAGCGCCTTGACCTTTTTACTGTTACACTTCGTCAAATTGGTGCTTATATTGCCCGTACACAGTTCAAAGATGCAGTGAATGTTCTCATAAATGGTGACGGCAACAACAATGCGGCAACAGAAATTGCACCTGCAAGTCAGGGCACAATCTCTTATGCAGATTTAATTTCACTTTGGAATTCTTTCTCACCATATGATATGAACACTCTCATCGCATCCCCAGATGTTACAGCAAAGCTTCTTACAATGCCAGAATTCCGCGATGCCCCCGCAGGTCTTAATTTCCACGGCAAAGGCACAATGATTACACCCCTCGGTGCACAGCTTATCAAGTCAAATGATATCAACTCAAAAATTATTGCACTTGACAAGAATTGTGCTCTTGAAATGGTTACTGCTGGCGGAGTACACACTGACTTTGACCGTCTTATTGACCGTCAGCTTGAACGCGCAGCAATCACACAGATTTCAGGCTTTGCAAAAATCTTCGCAGATGCTTCAAAGGTAATGAACATCTAATAAAGGGGCGGTTATTATGATAAATGTATGGTCGGTTTCACAAGTGCTTGAAGATACTGAAATTTTAACCGCCGAAGAAACCAAAAGGGCAATGCCCTTTTGCGTTTCCGTATGCAGTGAAATGTCAAAAAGACTCAAAGACGTAAAATTTGAGGACGAACCTGCAGTAATTCTCGCCTGTGCGGGAATGGTTCTTTACAGATTTTCTCTGTTATGCAGTAGTTCCACAGAAGATTTCGAATCATTCAAGGCGGGTGACGTAACCGTTAGTCGCAGTGCAACGGCAAGTATTGAGAATGCGGTTAAATTCCGTGATGAAGCCTTAGTCGGTGCAAAAGATTATTTTACTGATATCGACTTTGTATTTGAGGCGGTGGACGTATGAGAATCGACAAAATGCTCCAAAAATATGGCAAATCAGTAAATATAACGGGTGCGAATGGTTGGAGTACACCGCTTTTTCACGCATTCATTCAGCCCCTGCGATATAAAACAAAGCTTTATATGGCAGGTGACGTTACTCCCATCGGCACTAATCATAATAGTGTTTATCTCTATATTGGTCCACCAAATCACGACCTAACAAAGCTTGATAAAAGTTATTCAATCAACGACAGTCAGGGTAATCACTATTTTATTGACCGTGCCGAAAAGATTTTTATTAAAGATAATGCCATCTATATATGGGCGGTAATAAGACAGATTACGGAGGGCGACTAATGACTTCTAACCAGATTGCAAGAGAATTATATAATTATTTCAACAGTTTAGAGGAAGAAGTATTCTCTAATGTGAGATTTCTTCTTGCTTATCAGAACACCATAAAACCCACACCTGTCACTAAACCAATTGTCGCTGTATCTGTTAAAGAATGCAATGTTGGTAATAGGCTCAATAAAACTCTTGAAACAGGTGAGGTAAAATTGACTACCTCACGAAATGTTGACACAACAGTGAGTATGGACATCTATTTGCCATATTCATCAAACGGTATTGAAGCGGTTAAAATATATGACCGTATAGCTTCAATAATTCTGTTCCAACTCTCAAAATATGACACATTGGGGTCAACCTGCGGACCAGCAGAATATGATACATCCTGCCAAGCAATAGTTGTGCGAACAACATTCACTATCCGCGTTGTAACCGATGCATAAAAAAGCCCTCTCTGTTTTTATACAGAGAGGGCAATTTTTTATTAACTAAAATTAGTCAGCATTTTCTTCTTCAATTTTGTCAACGATTTCCTGAGGAACAGCCTCGCCGTGTTTAACAAAGAGAATGCAAAGGATACTGAGTATGAACATAATTGGGCTATATACGAAAAGTGACATATATGAGCCTGTGAACATACGAACAATACCATAAATAATTGGAGAAGCAATCTGTGCTGAGAATGTTGCTGTGTAGTAGTAGCCTGTGAATGTACCAACCTTATCAATACCACCGATGTCAAGAACAAGTGGTAATGTGTTAACTGTGATGAACATATTTGCTGCACCACCAAGAACAAGAGCAACCCAAATAAGTGCCATATTCTGTGTAAGCACATAGAGAAGGAATACTGCCATGAATACTACAAGACCGATAAGAATTGTCTTTTTTCTGCCGATTTTTTTACCCATTTTACCTGCAGGAATTGCGGCAGCAGCA
>Ga0233373_1000054_pt1 | contig 16342 bp, 8 predicted proteins | sample ElkDunMinimDraft_5_FD_180685 | JGI IMG/M metagenome (GOLD analysis project Ga0233373, IMG submission 180685) | Fecal eukaryotic communites from dung pellets of Tule Elk in California, USA - Elk Dung E0 | ecosystem: Host-associated > Mammals > Digestive system > Large intestine > Fecal | place...
GAGACTTCTTCTACGCTTTTCCAGACTCCACATTTGTGGCTACATTAAAGATGGATGGAATCTGTACTAAGCTTGCTATTGACAAGAATAAAATGATAGCTCAATCTCGTAACAGGGGCTCTCGTACAGCTATTGATTATACTGATGCAATGAACATTGTATTAGATAATAAAACTATGAGACAACCTGTCAGCATAACTGGCGAAGCTTTTGTGCCGTGGGAAGATTTAGAATACTTTAGAAATAAATACAATAAAGACAAATACGTAATGCCACGTAGTGCCGCTTTATCTTTACTACGAACTCCTCATGAGCATGACCCAGAGGATGTAAAGAAGTTAAAATTTAGAGCATTCGCTACAGATAGAAAATCCGTGGATTACGAAGCTACTCTACAATGGTTGTCTCTAAAGGGGTTCGAAGTTCCTAAGTACATTGTATTTAAGCCAGATTTATCTCAAGACATTGAGAAACAACTTCTACCTATCATGCATGCCGTTGATACTGGAGAGCCTTCTGATGGAGTAGTTATCCAAGTTAATGAACGTGGTACTAATTTTAAACCTAGCATACAAGGTAAATACATGTCTACTCAGATTGCTGTAAAGCTTGACAAGTGGGGTGGGCAAGTTTATGAAGCCGAAGTAATTGGTTTAAATATAGGTAAAGCTAAAGGTAATAAAGGTTGTACGTTACAAATCAAACCTTTTACCTTAGAAGATAATTCTACTATTAATAAAGTTAATGCTTACAACTTAGGCATTGTACAACGAAATAAAATAAAGAAAGGGAGTATTATAAAGTTCGTACGAGTGTCGAATAATATGTGTAATTTAATTTACGAGTAGGAGGATGCATATGGATTACAGAGAAAAAGTTATGGCTTACGCAAATGTAATACAAGTCTTTAGCGATGATAGACATGAGATAGTTTCAGCATTAGAGGCTAAAGTAAATTCTATAACAATGCCACCCGAGCAACAAGAATTCTGGAGGGAAGTTACAGGTCGGGTGTATCGTAATTCATTCTACTCCGAGATACTGGAAATGATTTATCTTGAGAAGAAATATTCAACAAGTATTGATTCAGCTCCATCGGTAGCTACTATTGTTAATTCTCCAAACTTACTTAAGTGGATTCATCTACTCCCTAAGTTTGAGGAAGAAGTAGCTTTCTTATTAGACTACCAAAAGGATAACTATGTGACAGAGAAAGCAAATGACACTCAAGCATTTAACTCATGCATTGGCTCTTTACAGTTCTTCAATGATGGAATAGTTAAAGGTAAGTCGCTTGAGGAGTTATTTAAATATATACCTCTGATGACATGGAGCATTGAATCTTTACTTATAACTAAACAATTGAATAGTCAATTCCAAGACTTTATTTTAAATAGCTTCATACCTGTATTGCGTGCCCATCGTGCCGCAGTTTTAGTCTTCTTAGATTTAGTGAATAAGGAAGACGAATACTTGCAGAAGGAAGCTGAAACAACTAAAGAAGGTTTAACAGAGTCTACTATCTTCAACAGAAAATATGAGCCTGAGAAAATAAACCTTTATGTACCTGCAGACCCTACTGAAACAGACCCGAATAGTGAGGACCCTTATCTTGATGGATTCGCCTACACACTTCGGTACATGTTTAATAGAAGACAGCTGACAGGTCCACGAGTAGACCAAATCAAAAAAGATTGGTACTTTGCTCCATTAAGTCACCTATACAGATTAAGAATGCATTCTGACATGTTAGGTTGTACTGACGAATACACACCAGTTATGAGTCCTAAATTACTTAACTCTGCGGCTAATAAAGTGTACGCTCACCTCAAGTGTTATAGTGAACGTAATCTTTTAGAAAGCAGTATCTTAGCTATTGAGAATGTAATAATGGAATCACAAAACACAAAATATAAAGATATATACGTTGGTACATTTTCAGAACTCTATGTAATGCTAGAAGAGAATTTAGCAGGACTATTAAGAGTCGGTTTAGTCACAAGTAAAGGCGTGGCTGATACGTTAAAGCGTGTTAGATTAAGAGGTGAAGTTTATGGATTACACAAGAGTTTCGAATGAGGGAGTTCCAGTCTCCACAGTTCTAATGTGGGTTTTAATAGCAATATTAGCAATGTTATTACTTGCGCTTGTTGCTAGACTTATTACCAATATGAAGGGTGATAACAAAATTTACTACAGCGAAAAAGGTGCTATCAATCTACGTGTAGACAAAATGCCCGACCTTCGTATCGTAACTAAAAACTGTAAGGACTTTAAACTTACAGCTTATGAAAAAACAATGGTTATCTCTTATGCTAATCCTTTTGGTCAAGTTAAAGAGTTCGAATGTTCTCTTGTAGGAGACCCTTTAAAAAGAGGTTTCGTGTTATCATTTACAGAACAAGATTTCAAGAAATTATGTTTTCATTTAAAGCCTGGGAAATTAGCTGTATTTAGACACAAGCTAGTTTTCAACTACGGTTCTGTGGTACGCGTTAGTTTTAAATATCTAGGAAAAGAGGTGTAAGTATGAACGCGGAAGTAGTATTACATTCAACAAAAAACTTAATGTCATATAGCGGCAAAGCTGTAAAAGTAATTCCAAAATTAGAGTCAGCAAAATTTATATTCAAACTGAATCCGAAGAAGGGCTGTGGGCGAGTTGTCAAAGAAGTTTAGTCAATATGACGAGCAGACTGGTGAGTACATCGAGACTACCTTTAATCATTTAGATTTACCAGAAGACTTAAAGAACCCAGTTCTTGACGGGGTTGAACGTACCATGAACTTAGGTATCACGCGTGCTCCGGGTTGGCATTACGCTGACAATTCAATGCTGTTTATTCCTGCATACAGAAAAGTAGTTGGTCAATCGTTAAGCTTTAGAATTAGCTTTGCAGACAAAGAAGGTAAGCCTCATAAAGATGGTTTACTGTTTGAGTTCTCTAAATCTCGTTCGTTCAACAGCAAGATAGCGATTGCAGATATATTCAATGTAGTATTTAATATTTCAGATGCTGACCAAATTCGAAGTCTTATTGGAACTCACTCTGACTTATTAACGCACACTTATATCAAAAAGAAAACTGGTAAGAAATTACTAGATGCTATCAAATATAAAGATTTACCTTCGGCTGTGGATTTAACTATCAAATTAAAATCAATGATTACTACACAAACTAAGCTAGAATCTCCAGACCGTTTATATGATATTCTTAGCTTACGTCATTTCGTTGGTTGTTCATTAGCTAATGAAACTACAGTAGGTAATATAACTTATCCGAAGTTTACAGTACTTGACAAAGTACTAGCTTTCGATATAGAGCATAGTGACTTAGATTCAATTACACTTTTAACTCAAGATGCTCAACGTGTCGATGTATCCATTGTTAACCAATTATACTGTGAACTTAAAAAGGGTGAAATCCCTGTAGATATGCAAGCTGAATTTTCAAAGTTAGAAACTCAGAAAAATGATTTCTCATTTAACGGAAAAGCATACTCAAAAGAAGGTGCTCCTAAGCAAAATACTTTAGTTATTTATTGTGCAATAATCAATAGATTGTTTGCATTCAATACAGCTAAAATCAACTTCAGTATGCAAGATTATCGTAATCAGAAAATCGTAACTTTTGAAGATAACATTGAAGATTTCATTCGTACAGACTTGGAAGATGTTCACAACAAAATTGATGCAACAGGTAGTTTACTACAAGGTGTGTCTGGACATTATTTTGATGTTGGGCGTGCTAACAAAATAATAAAAAACTCAGAATCTGCTTTAGCAGTTATTACAAAGAATGAGAATCCTTTAGCTAGAACATCACAAGGTAAAGTATTAGTACGTAACGTAGAGTTCTTACCTAAAGATGCGGTATCAGTTTTACCTCAAGACTTAGGGTTGATTGACCCAGTAGATACTGCGGAATCAAAGAACATTGGTAAGTCTACTCCAGTTACTATGACTACTGAAATCGGTGAAGACGGAGACCTATACACTCCATTATACAAAGTGGTTGATGGAGAAGTAACTAGAGAGGTTGACATGATACCGGTAGCTGATTTACCTAACCTATTCGTAGCCGAAGAAGGTGCTGTTTTAAAAGGGAATGTTTTGGCTAAACACCAAGGTGTCGTCAAACTATTCCCTTCTCACGTGGTAACGCATGTTCGAGTTAGCCCCTTCTCTAGTACATCAGTTTGTCGTGGTTCATCTGCTTTCATGGAAAACACTGACCAGAAGCGTACACAAATGACTGCCAATGCACAGAAACAAGCTCGTACTATTCTACGTCCTAGTCGTGCATTATTAGAAACAGGTGTGGAAGCTATTGCTGCAAATGGTGGTGCAGGAATTAAAAACAAATTTAGTGTAGAAGATTTGTTTGCAGATAAAGGGATTCAGCCTGAAGAACTTCAAGGTCATAAGTTTGAAATTGTAGAAATAAAGAACACAGGGATGAGCAAAGAATTCCGTTTAACTAGTTTAAGTAATTTAGAATTGTTTGTTACTTTCAGTGTCGTTACTGAAAAGTCTCCAAGTGGTTCTTCCTACTTCTATGAACTAGTTGCTCCATCTGATTTAACTGAATTCTATTCACCTAAAGATGTTGTGTACAAACAACACAATATTGTATTAAGCGGTAAAGTAGAAGGGTCAGACCGTTTAGATTACCACACAAATGGTAAGGAAGATTACTTCGAAACTACTACTGCCAACGGTAAAGATTTATTTGTTATGTTTGGTTTTAGTGAAGCCTACACAGTAGATGATGCTTCTGTAATATCTGACCGTTTAGTGCGTGACATGTCTTTAGCTACTCCTGTGCTAGTTACTAAACACTTTAAGAAAGACCGACTGTTTAGTAAGAACATGGAAGAGAAGTTTGGATTCCCAAAAGGTAACATACCTGAAGGATACAGTGATGACGGTTTGCCTGTAGTTGGTACTTACCTTCGCCCCGGAACTCACTGGATTTACAAATACGAAGAGAATACTTTTGATGGTACTATTGTTGAGAAGAATCTTCGTCTAAGTAGTTTTGAGCATGGTGAAGTAATTGCTGTTGAAAACGGTAAGGAAGAAATTAAAGTTACTTTAGCTAAATGGGTTCAAGTAGAAGTAGGGGATAAGTTCTCTGCTAGACACGGAAACAAAACAATCATAGCTCGTGTAATGCCTGCTGAAATGATGCCGTTCCATCCACAAACTGGTCGACACATCGACATGATTATTAACCCACTAGGTATTCCTTCTCGTGGTAATATCTCGCAGTTAGCGGAAATACAAAAGACTGCAGAGATTCGCGAACAAGGATTAGACTCTAAAGTTATTCCTCCATTTAGTAATGAGTTAATGAAAATGGTAGAGAATTATGAAGAGGGTAAAGAGTTAACAGAACTTCAATTAATCAATCCACAAACAGGTTTGTATTATCCTAAGAAACATTTCTGTGGATACATGCATTATTTACGTAATGCTAAAATTGCAGAAAAGCAATTACACGCAGTAGGTGATTCAACTGAAATGGATACAGCATTCGGACAACCTGTAGGTACATCTGAACTGCATGAAAAAGGTCAATCTATTTCTTCAATGGAAAAAGAGATTTTAGTATCTTATGGAGCTACTGGAATTGTTGATGAAATACATTCTGTTTTATCAGCTGACCAAGAAGGATTCATCAAAGTAGAAGAAGCCTTTAAAGAAGACCCATTACTGCCAAGCGTGCATTACGAAGGAAAGAACTTACACGCTGAACACATGCAACATGCTGCTTTATCATTCCACATTCACATTAAACAAATTGGTGGAAACATATCTTTAGATTATTTAACAGATAAAGATATGGATAACTTTGAGGAGATAAATCCTAAGAACGCAGACTACATGCTTACAGATTATAAATATTTAAACACAATGATGTATATTCCTTTACCTCGTAAGTTTATAACTCCTGTAGCATTGAAGAAGTTTAGCTTCACAAATATTATAACAGTCAATACTATTAACAAAAATGGAGTTAAAAACTCACGTGTTACTTTAGGCTCTAACGCTGTAGAACGAATTATTAATAACAGCAATATGTTCGTAGTTCGTGATATGGGTGAAGATGAAATACCTCAAGTGACTGTTTTCCCTAGAGACTTAGAACCAGAGTTCCTAGAGAAACACAATATAAAAGATATTCTACCTCAAACAGGCATGCTTGACTTTATCGAGTTCTTAGAAAAATATCCAATTGAGTTATGGATTGAAAATCTTAAAGCTAGAACTCCTGATGCATTCAACAAAAATAATGAGTTCGTAGATGACTCTGATAAGATTCTAGAACGAGCAGAGCAGAATGCTAAAACAGGTGGATTCAATAAATTCATCACAACTCGATTCCCTGTCTTACCAAACAAGTATCGACAAGGTAAGAATGAGATTAACAAGAAAGATTCATTTACTGCAGGTTACAAAGATATTATTCTACGTGCTCAAGATTACGGTTTAAATCCCGACAGTGGAAAACATCTTTATAATCGTATGGCTAAAATGATGTTACCTTCTGATGATAGTAGCCAACGTTTAAGTCTATATGAACTATGGGCAAAGAAAGATACTGGCGGTCGTATCCGTAGTAAGATTTTAAAGACACGTGTTCTTTGTTCTATGCGTTCTACTATCGTTCCAATGTTCTCTGGAGACCCTAAGAAATATGGTTATCCTTCATTTGCAGGTCATCCAGATTCTATAGGTTTACCTTTAGTTGGTGCATTACGAATTGCTCAACCTCGATTAATTGCGTATCTTAATAAACACCATAAAGATATAATTGACGGATTAACTGAGATTGATGCTGTAAGTAAAGTTATTGATATTCTAACTTTACCTTTCGATTCTGTAGAAGAAGTTACTGGTTGGTCTACAGAAACAATTGCTACTCGTGTTAGAGATTTAAAGAAAGAATTAATTGACTTTGTAAATGGTAGCTTAGTGTTCTACGGTCGAGCTCCTTCACTACACGAAACAAGTTTACGTGGTGGTAGAGTATACGTACACGAACAATCAGTAATTCATTTACACTCTCTATTAACTACCGATTTAAACGCTGACCATGATGGTGACCAAATTTATGTGGTAATGCCTGTAACGGATGAAGCTGTTAAGGATATTGAAGAAAAGCTTTTACCATCAAACAATGCTTTACGTTACAACGATGGCAAGCCTTCATTAGCTATTTCTCAAGATGCTTTATTAGGAATCTACTTTGCTACTGAGGACCCAACAAGCGAGTTAGTTAGACCTATGAGTTCTGTGGAACAAGTACGTTACTTCCTTGACTTGAGAAAGATTAATTTAAATGACTTAGTTGTAATTAACATAAACAACGAAATCCAAGTGAAAGCAACTGTAGGTCGTGTAATAATCCATGATATCATTTACGGTTATGATGACTTAGCTTTACCACAACTTGTAAAACAAGAAGATGGTTTCTACGCGCCTAAATATAACTCAGTAATTAATGGTAGTGCGCTTAGTGCTTTACAGCTAGCTATTGCAAAAGAGTTTAGCACTAGTTCTAAATTTGTCACAAACATCTATTCTAACTTACAACAGTTCGGTTACCAAGCAGTTGAAATGAGAAACTTAACTGTAGGTATCAAAGACTTAACTCCTGTACTGAAAGTAGACAGCATCAATAAAGAAGTAAAGAAACATGTTGAGACTGCTCGTACGCTAGAGGAATTAGGTTTACTGCCTGAAGACTATTTAGATGCTTTAGACAAAAACACTCGTGAGTTAATCAAAGGTTTAAAAATCATGGACTTAGTTCCTGACGATAATGCCTTTAAAATCCTAGCACTTTCTGGAGCAAAAGGTAACGAAGCAAGTATTGAAAAGATGTTCGGTGTACAAGGTTTCGTTGGTGGTGCTCATGGACAGAATTTAGCTACTCCAATTTTAAGCAACATTGTACGAGGTATCTCTCAATTCCAAGTTGAAGATTTATCTTATACTCAACGTGAGAATGCTATCTCGACAGTATTCGAAACTTCTAAACCGGGTGAAACTTTACGTACTGGTGCCTTTGCTTTAAGTGGTTTAATCATACAGCCTAACGGTAAAGAGGACGAAGCAGAGCAACTTGTTTATTACAATAAACGACGTTACGCTAAAGAAGTCCTGTTAGGTGAAAAGAAAAGTGAAGCTGTTGCTATTACTTCTGCTCCTGAATACAATTACAAAGGTAAACCTTTAACAGAAGATTTAGTACGAGAGCTTGCATACAATACTACTTCTAAGTTAGAGTTGGATGAAAAGGATAAGTTCTTATTCTTTAGTTCAGCACGTGTAGATAGAGTGTGGGTTGGTAAGGATAGAAAGACTGCTGTAGAGGGAGACTATTTCCCAGAGTATCACTACAAAGGCCAAGAGTTAGACTCTAACATAATCCGACAACTTGTTGGTTCATCTATGCCACAAGTACCTCTTGATGAAGAAGGTATGTACGTATTCTTAGATGTAGAATTACATCCATTCGCTAAAGCATACTTTAACAACAAAATGGATTTAACAGGTAAGAAAGTTAGTGAGCGACAATTAGAGAAGATGTTAGAATCTTATCCAAGTTACGTTCCTTTAGCAACTCACGCAAATGAGTTTAGTGTTGAATATGGTATCAGTCAAAAGCACGCAGGATTTAGAAGTGGTTCTACTAAGCCTTATAGTTTAGGGCAGAACGTAGGTATTAAATCCTCTACTGCTACAGCGCAACCTGCAAACCAATTAGTTATCTCGAAACGTAACATGGACCGTTCTGCAGGATTAGATAACGGTATTGATTTATTTAAAGCAGCAATTCAAAATGCTAGCTACTACAAGGACGACTATAAGTCATATGAACTATTAGCTCCTGCTGATGGAATCATTTATAAAGTAGAAAACTCTGTTGGTACTCACATTAGATTAGAAGCTTTAGATGGAACAGTTTATGAGCATCTAGTAAAAGCAGAGGATGAGAAATACTTCAAGTTCCCATTCAAGACAGAGGACTATGTATTCCTTGGACAAACAATACTAACTCCTGATAAATTAACTGATGGTGATAGACTGGTTCACCCGCTTAACAGTTTCTTATGGGATAGAACTATCATAGAACACACTGATGAGTACGGCGTTCCTAGACCTCTAGCTTTCAAAAAGCATTTAATAAACCCATCACGAGATTTAGTACAATTGATTCGATTCTATATTATGGCTTACTTAGAATCAATCTACCGAGTTAATAACATTAACTTGGACCCTAACCACTACGGCTCGTTTGCTTTACAACAAACAAGATTCTGTAGAGTATTATTACCAGACGCTAAGGCAGGTAACGAAGTTCAAAAAGGATATTTAAATCTCGCTAACTACTTCAATGAGACTGTGGTGAAATACCCAGAGACTATTGTCGATTTTAAAATCACTAGTGCGTCAGATACAATCCTATTAACTGCCGGTCCTATTTCAGCTTTATGTTATCGTAATGCAATTTCTGTTTCTGAGAAAGCTGCACGCTTAGGTCCAATTAGAGAGTTTGGCTCTTTAAGTAAAGTAGCTTTAGGTTTAAGTCTTGATAAGGACTTCTCTGAGAAACAAGTAGTAGTCGATAACCCTTCTGGGAAAAGTACAATTCGTTATGTGCAACAAGACAAAGGAGACAGCATTTCCTTCCAGTTTGAAACAGATGACGAAATAGTGAGTGAAGAAGAAATTGAGAATGATTTATTTAGCACATTCTTTGGTGATGATATGGATGATGATACAAATGAGTCTAATGATGAATCAGGTGAGGAATCAACTAAAGATTCTAAAGACGACCCGTTTGACGCATTCTTCGGTAATGACTTCGAAACTTCTAAAACTCAAATCGCTGAACAAAAACGCTCTACAATTTTCGGAGGTGGTAATGAATGATAGCACCACGAGACACAACAGTATACACACCAAAAAACTTTGATTACGGTGAAACTGATAAACCTATTCCGAAGAAAGAATCTGGAAGAGTTAGTAAATCTAACTCTTCCGCTTCTTCTAAAGGGTGGCGCGACTCGAATAACTATCGCGCTGAGTATTTTGAGAGAAATCACGGGATAGGTGGTTACGGCTATATATGCTCGCAGTGTTGGAAACCAATGTTCAAAAAAGAGAATATTCAAGTAGACCATATCATTCCTCCGTCAAGGTTCGCCATTAAGAAAAGGAAAAAGGGCGAATGGGTAAAAACTAGTATAATGGCTAGATTTCTAAACCGTAGTTTTAACTGTGCCGCTATCTGTCCAGACTGTAACAGACGCAAGTCTAATAAAATAGATGGAAAGATTATTCATGGTTATGCTATGAAAAGCGTTGAAGTAGCTTACGGTGTTAGTCAATTACTTTTATCTATTCCTTTTATGGCAACGGCTTTTGCTATGTGGGGTACGAGAAAGGTGGTAGTTAGTGGCTTCAAAGCCTTCGGTGGGGGCAAGCGTAGGAGAAAGTAGAAGGGGGTAACAGGTGTGCTATTAAAGATATTTACACTTCTAAGAGACGAAAAATGTATCTCCGAACAGGAGTTATTTAAGTTAGTCAAGGAGTGTGGGACAGAAAAGAATTTCGACGAGGAGATAGAGAAGCGTGTTACTTCCATTGAGCAGTTCAATTTAAGACGTGCCAAGAATGGTTTTAATACTACTAAAGTATCTATCTGGTTAATTCTACTCAAGACTTATTTTAGCAACACTGTGACGAATGCTATCCAGAGGTACGTTAAAGCCTCAAGTGATAACATAGCGAACAATGTTGAAGCGGCTAATAAATTGTATCAAGCTGTAGCCGTAAAGTTTTCCCAAAGTGCTGTAGGTCCGGGGTTGGACATCCCGAAGACTATTTATGAGTACATGCAAGAAACGTACAATAACAATCGTGATTACTACAATGAAGCTTTCCGTGTAAATATTTCTGCTAATGATAACGGTGAATCTGTTAATCCAGAGTTAGTAAGTAAGTCGACTAAGGAAATCACCAGCGGTCTTGAAGCTTTAAAGAACATCCCACAAGCCGAAGTAAAAGCCATTCTAAATGATATATTCGATACTACAGGTCTATACATGTTAAACTCTCCCAATTCAAAGGGAGCAAAATATTATTCAATGTACGAGTCATTTGTACGGGTTTATTTTAATCATCAAATGGAAGAGTTTAATAGTAGGTTTGCAGGAAAGGCGCAAGTAAGTTTAAATCCTCATATTGATAATAAGTTAATAAAGTTAGATAAAATATTAGAAGACTTATTAGTACCTTATATCTTACCGGGTATTTCAAAAAGGAATATTGAGGAATTTGAAGCTGTAGCCTTCAGTACAGCTAAAGACCGAAGTGCAACAAACGTTGCTGATTTATTTGGTATTACTGATATCGTAATAACAGAAGATACTCCTTCTGTTGCCAGAGGTAACTTTGGTGATGACCTTACATTTAAGTCTCCAAACAGAAGTGGTAAAGATGAAGCTCCTACTAAGTTCACAAGATTTATAAAAGGTGTTATTGCTTTATCTAAATTATACAGATACATCACGGATGCAGGATTCACTCCTTATCACATTCACCCTAGATTGTTTGAATACACGTTTGGTGACCCAAGTGATAAGTTTATCACTTTAGATGAATTGATACTTTATGGTAGCGAAACTGTAGCCATAAAAGAGAAGTACAATCTAAAGAAACCATTAGCACATTTTAAAACAATCACAGCCAGAGATACTGGTAGGTTGTTGTTAGATAGAGAAGCTAACGAAGTAGTTATCAATAATCGTAACGAAATTCAGTTAGAAGATTTATCTGGTTACATCAATTCTTACATTGATGATGGTAATGGTGAATGTTACGCTACAATGTATTTCAACGATATAGATTTCCGAGTTAACTTATTCACACTAGCTGAATACATTAAACGTGGTTATAATCCACTACTACCGTTATATGACGGTACAGAGTGCGACTGGATTAGCTATATCAAAACAAGAGACGAGGAAGAGTTATTTGACCCTCCAGTTATTAAGGATTACTTTAAACGTTTCTTGAAAGGTCCTGACCAAGAAATTGAAGAACTTGCAGTTTATCAAATACAGGATTATCAGATACAAGATATGCGTGATATGATGACTGGTGATTTAAAAGGATTGTTTGATGACTTGATTGATTTTGATACAGAAGTTCAAATCGATATTCTTTTAGCTATTCGTTCTTTTGTAACTGACTTTAACAAAGAGTTAGTTGATTATGCAACTCGACACAAAGCTTCGATTATCTCTGAAATGGAGTATGCTACATACTTGTATAAGCATGAGATGTTCCAGAGTCTGCACGACGTAATCAAAGCCGACGTTTTAAATCAGAGTTCTAATAAGGAAACTGTATTTGAATCCGCTGTCATACTTCTTAAGAAGTATTACCCAGAACTTACGGTAGAGAAGTTTAAAGAGTTTCTAACTAGGTCAGTAAATAGTGAGTCTTACAACAACTTCCTAGGTCAATTATACAGCACAACTTTCCCGAATATCGTTAAGCATTTCCACTCAGCTAAAGCTAACTTATTTAACTTAACTGATGAGGGAAGAGAAATTCGTTTAGGCATACGTGCATTACGTGCGGCTCTAGAAAATGCTCCTGCTATTGACCCTGTTACTAAACAGTTATTTGTTAATACTTACAAGCAATTTACTAATGATGACTTAGGTTATTTAGTAACTAAAACTGGTAAACTTGCACGTACGAAAAATATCAACAACAAGATAGGTGCCTTACATTCCAGTGGTGTCTATGTGTTTACCGATGGGACTACATTACCATGGAAATGATAGGAGAATAATATGACAATTTTTGATTCGATTAAACATGTTCTATTTACTTTCCCAGACGGTACGCATCTAGTGGTGCGTACGTCATTAAACACAGCCCTTGTTCCAGAGATGGAAGAGGGCTGTATCTTTGATTTAGATAGAGGAGTAAATATACCCCTCTTGGAATTAGCAGAAACAGAAAAACAAATATATGATAAATATCCCGAAGAGTATAGAGAGGAGAGTGAGTTCTATGCAAAACTACGATATGGAATTTCAAAAGTTCCTACAAAGACCGATAAAGTTTGATAAGCCTATTACATCGTTTCGGATGAATAGAACACTCTGCCAAGACACATTATTTACACTAGCACATAATAAAAGAGTAGTTAAATCATTCATATTTACTAAAGCTTTCTTTTATGACTTCTTTGACAATACAACGAATATAAGCTTTGACAGCTTATATGTTTTAGATGGAGTAGAGTATCTGCACAAGCGTTCAAAGTCGACTAAACCTTTAGTTCGAGACAGAGCGTTATATTCATTTTTATATTTAGATGGTGACGCAACATCTGCATTTGCTTCTGCAGTAATTACAAATCCTTGGCTTAACGAGTTAAGCAATCGACGCTTAAGATACATGTCCGAACGTGCATCTGCCATAAAATCTGAAATATACAGAATTGGTAGCGTCGATATAATAGGAGCAATAAAAGAGCACCTAGATAGTGGATTTACTCCTAGAGGGGTTTGGGGCTTGGATTACATCTTCCGATGGAAACATAATACTGAACCCGCATTACAGGTAAACGATGACATACGTTTAATACCTCTAGCTGAGTATATAGAACTATTTAAGGAGGATTAGAAGAATGGCTTTATTAGGTACTGCGGATTTTATGGGACAGCAGTTCGTTTTTATGGAGACTTCTTTTACGAAAGGTAGTCGTCAATTAATACTAGCTTCACATGAAGATTTAACTTCCGAGATTAATACTATTGATATACGTCGTGAAGTGTACTACCGAGGTGGCGGTGTATTAAAAGATGAATACTTATTAGGTATCTTAGACCCTGTACGTAAAAAGCATTTCGGGTCTACACAATTACTAACCTTGATATATACTACAATTAATGAGATAGTTCGTAATGCAAAATTAGCAGGTACTTATACTCATAACTTGGGTATTGATTCTTATACTTATGGTGAGTCGAATGTAGAAATGCAGGGCACTTCTTATCGTCGACTAGATATTAATACAGATAAGTTTAAATTATATGCTAGCTTTGTTCAGAAGCTAAATGTTAGACCTAGAGTGTTAGGTCAGAAATTAACTGACATTGTTAAAGATGCAAATCGATATAATACATCTACTTTCATAGATGCAAGTCTTGAGTCATTACAACGAGCAGGATTTGATACTGGTTGGGTAGACGAAAAAGAATACATTGAAATTCATTCCGTAGAAGATTGGGATAACAAATTAGTACCGGCATTTATTAAAGAGTTTAAACGTTGGAAAGCTAATCCAGATTTCGAGTACTTCTTAGTATCTATTGACTTTGAGTCTGATGGTTTAAATGCTTACTGTGAGCTTCACCCTAATCGTAATACAGCAGTTTACTTTAGTATCTCATTTGCTGACCACCAAAGTTTCGGTGTGTTCTTAAAGATGGAGAACTTTGATAATGCTGACATTGAAGGTATAGCTGAACGTTTAACATACATGACGCAGAGAGATGTATTGGAAGACAGAGATTTAGTCTTCACTCACGGTCCTGAGGTATTAAAGTTAAAGCGTAGTGAATTAACTGTCACTGCCCACAACATGATGATTGACCGTCGCTTTGGTATGACTGTTGGTGCGGATGTTTGGTTTGACTTATGTACACTACAATTAAGCTTCAATCTTGACCCATTCATGACTCGAGGTATTAACGGTTTAAAACACATCGTTAAGAAATTCTTTGATATTGAATACGCAGAACTTGGTGACATTTGTGGTAAGAAGAACAGAACAATGTTCAAGTACTTAACTGACAAACGTGTAATCATGATGTATGGATGCGCCGATACCGATTGGCACAGACTAGCCGCTAAACGTTTAATTACTATTGCTAAAGAAGCAAAAGAATATTACGGTGTTGACCACGTGGAACAGCACATGCGTTTAGATACTCTTTACATGAACCACAAAGCTGATTGTGACTATCAAGGTATGCGAGTTAACTATGATGCATTCAAAGAAGAGTACGAAGAGAAATCACGAGTACTTAACTTATACTACAACTTCATGGCTCAATACGTAGGTCGAGTAAAGGCTTACAATGATTATGAAACTTTAGTATTAAATGCTGAAAGATACAATGTAGAAATAGATGCTATTAGTGGTAAAGACATTTCTGCCGCACCTCCTTACCGAGTTGAGAAGTGGACTGGTAAAGAAATGTTAGACGTATTATTTAAGATACTAGGTTATCCTGTCTTAGTTTGGACTAGCCAAAACAAGAAAGCTAAGTTAGAAGGTAGGTCTTTCAAACCTAAGCCAGCGATTAACACTGATGCTTTAAAGTTCTACTTACAGTACGAAGCGACTGTAACTCCAGAGCGTATTGATGAAGCATTTGAAAAGCAAACTTCTCTTGAAGATTTAAAGTGGTTCAGTATGTATCTAAAGGAAGACTTCGTAGACCCTGTAACAGGTGAAGTTTTAATTCCTAAGAAGAAATTCAATTCATACCGATTACCTTTCATGTACGTTCTAAACAAACTTAGTCCTCTTATTAAATCAATTACAGCCGAGTTAAAACCTGTAGTAGAAAATAATTGTGAGTACAAGTTTGCACATTGTAATACGTCTTCTGCTGTTACACGTCGTGATTTAAATCCGGTACAAACAGTTTCTAAGAAAAGTAAATTTAATTACTTACCTTATACTGATGATTACAATTACTGTGCAGTTGACCAAGCCGCAGTTGAGATTCGAATTCTTTATGGATTATCAAAAGATGAACAATTAATTCTACCTTTAAATAATCCCGAGAAAGATAGTCATACCGAGACTGCTGCACTGATGCACCAAAAGCCTGCATACACCATAACCAAAGATATACGTAAAGGTATTAAGTTCTTAGCCTTTGGTCGTCCTTACGGTAAAGAAGTTTATTCTTCGTGTAAAGATTTCTTCGGAGACAACTCTCCAGAGCATATGGCTGAGATGGCTTATCTGTTCGAATTGTACGATAATAAATTATCTTCTGTAATGGCAGTACTTAATAGAGTACGTGATGAAATGGATATACCAGTTAATCCGCCAGAATCTTTAAAGCAATATTTAGAGTTCGAAGAAGATAAAAAGTATGGTCGTATGATTAACGAGTTTGGCTACTGTCAGCATTTAGAGATTCGTGAAGGTGTAGAATGGTTCCGTCAAGCCTTACGCCGTAAAGCAGGGAACTTCATTATTCAAGGATTTGCGGCTAA